>MTET01002399.1_pt1 | contig 180677 bp, 156 predicted proteins | sample 1042671 | NCBI WGS metagenome assembly MTET01 (sample SAMN06185814, study PRJNA358809) | soil metagenome | isolation source: garden soil control | place: India | collected 2015-05-23
GTGGCGCTGCTGGCTGGCATTGGCCTGCTCTGTACCATGGCGGGTGGTATCCGCTCGGTGATCTATACCGATGCCCTGCAATGTGCGGTCTATGTTACTGCCGCCCTGGTGGTGCTGGTATATCTTTACAACAGTTTAAGCCTGCCCTGGCCGGTATTACTGGAGGCCCTGCGTCATCCGCTGGAGCAGGACGGCTCGAAATTACTGCTGTTGGATTTTTCGGTCGATTTTAGCAGTAGCGGCGTCTTTAATATCTGGTCGGCACTGACCGGCTTTGTGCTGCTGAATATTGCCGCCTTTGGTTTGGATCAGGATATGACGCAGCGGGTGCTGACCTGCAAAACCCCGCAGCAAGGTGCTAAGGCGCTGCTCTCTTCTGCCTTGCTGGTGATCCCGGTGATGCTGATTTTTATCTTAATTGGCTTTCTGCTGTATATCTTTTATCAGCGCGCCGATCTGCATCAGGGCAGCGCCATGTTAGCCGACAGCTTTCAAGGCGAGAAGGTCACGGTCTTTATGTATTATGTGCTAAACGAACTGCCCTCCGGCCTGCGCGGTCTGGTCGTAGTAGGGGTTATAGCGGCAGCACTGTCGACCATTACCTCGGGCTTAAACTCAATGGCCTCGGTACTGGTGGCGGATCTTTATGCCCCCTGGTGGCGCAAACGGCAAAGTGCTGGTATTGCACAGCAAAGCGCTGGCAGTGAGCGGCATCTGGTGCGGGCCGGGCAGCTGGCAATGTTGCTCACTGCCCTGGCGCTGTCACTGATGGCGGTGCTGTGTTACTACTGGCAACAGTATTCCGATATGCCGCTGCTGGCCTTTGCGTTAAGCGTGATGGTGTTTTCTTACAGCGGTTTACTTGGCGTGTTTTTTACCGCGCTCTTTACCCGTCGCGGCAACAGCCGTTCAGTAACTGCGGCGCTGCTAACCGGCTTTGGCGTGACCTTGGTGCTACAACCTTATGTGTTGCAGCAAATCAGCCCAACGCTGGCCGCGCTGGATCTCGGCTTTACCTGGCAACTCTGCCTCGGTAGTCTGGTCGCCTTTTTAGTTTGTGTCAGTGGTTCGCCCGCCAAAGTGGCGGCGGATGCACTGACAACCTCCCGTTAAGAGGAATCTTTATGTCGTATCTTCTGGCCATCGATGGCGGTGGTACCAAAACAGCCGGTGTGCTGCAATCTGTGACTAACGGTCAGCGCTGGCAAGCCGCCAGTGGCCCGGCTCAATTGACCAATGATTTACAACAAGCGCTGATTAATGTGCGCTCACTGGTGCAGGATCTGTGTCGTCAGGCCGGCATCAGCCCGGCCGGGATCACAGCGGTAATTGGTCTGGCCGGCGCCGGCAATCCGGCACTGCATAAAGCCTTTAGTCAACAACTGGCCTTACCCTTTGCCAGATGGCAACTCACTACCGATGCCCGTACCTCATTGTATGGCGCTAATCAGGGCAAACCTGTGGCGGTGGTCGCTATCGGTACCGGTTCAGTAGCGATGCGCTTAGAAGCCGATGGCACCGAGCTGCAGGTAGGTGGCTGGGGTTTTAATATCGGTGACGAGGGCGGCGGCGCCTGGCTGGGCCGGGAATTGGTGCGGGAACTGTTATGGCAACTGGATTGGCAAAAGCCGTTCACTCCGCTGTTCTCGGCAGTGGCCGCGCGCTGCGGCAAAGATGCTGCCAGCCTGCTGCCCTGGCTGAAACAAGCGACGGCCAGTGACTTTGCCGCCCTCGCGCCGCTGGTATACCAATATGCCAGTGAGCCTGCAGCCCAACGCCTGCAGGCCCGTCAGGCCGATGCCATTAATCAGCTGGCATTATGCTGTCTGGCCGGCCAGGACTTGCCCCTGGTGTTGCTGGGCGGGCTGGCAACCGCCTGCGCGGCGCAGCTGTCACCCTTATTACAACAGCGGTTACAAGCCGCCAGCGGCGATGCCCTGACCGGCGGTCTGGTGCTGGCACAGGCCTTAGCAACTGCACCTTCGGAGGCCTGATGAGTACCAGTACCTTGCTTGCCCAATTAGCCACAATGAGCACAGAAGCACGTAACACCGCAAGTCGGAACCTGGATCAGCTCAGTAGCCTGCAGCTGGTACAGCTGATTAATCAGGCCGATCAACAAGTGGCCAACAGCATTACACCGGCACTACCGCAGATCGCTCAGGCGGTAGAACAGATAGTGCAGGCCTTTGCCAAAGGTGGCCGGTTGATTTATCTGGGGGCCGGCACCAGCGGCCGGCTCGGCATTCTGGATGCCGTTGAATGTCCGCCGACCTACAGCGTGCCAGACTCCCAGGTCATTGGCCTGATCGCCGGCGGAGCCAATGCGATTTATAAAGCGGTCGAAGGTGCCGAAGATAATCCGCAACTGGCGGAGCAGGATCTGCAGCAGATCGGCTTTCAGCCGCAGGATATTCTGGTTGGCATCGCCGCCAGTGGCCGCACACCCTATGTACTGGGCGGCCTGGCCTACGCCCGCCGCTGTGGTGCGGTAACCGTTGCCATCAGTTGCAATGCTGGTGCGCCTATTCTGGCCGCCGCTGATATCGCGATCTGTGCCGAAGTCGGCCCGGAAGTGGTAACCGGCTCTACCCGGATGAAAGCCGGCAGCGCCCAGAAAATGATTTTAAATATGCTCAGCACCGCTGCTATGGTGTTAAGCGGCAAGGTCTATCAGAATTTGATGGTTGATCTGCATGCCAGTAATCAAAAACTGGTGGCGCGCGCCGTGCGCATTGTGATGCAGGCCACCGACTGCGATCAGCCAACTGCCGAGCAGGCACTGGCACGCTGTGAACAGAGTGCTAAGCTGGCGATATTGCATTTACTCAGCGGCCAGCCGGTCGAGGCCTGTCGGGCACAACTGCTGGCAGAGGGAGGTTTTGTACGTAAAGCTCTGGAGGCGCTGCAATGAAACAGCTGCTATTGGTCCTGTTATGGTTAGTGCTATGTAGTGGCCAGCCGGCGCTGGCTGACAGTGCAGCCATTCGCACCGGTGCCGAGCAACCGGAGCGCTATTTGCCGCTGCTGGCCGGTAAAAAAGTGGGCTTACTGGTTAATCAAACCTCCAGAGTCGGCGAACAGCATCTGGTCGATTTCCTGTTACAGCAACAAGTGCAGGTGGTCGGCATCTTTGCACCTGAACATGGTTTTCGCGGCGATTACGACGCCGGCGCCCGGGTCGGTGATAGCCGCGATCCCCGCACCGGCCTGCCGATCTGGTCGATGTATGGCGCCAGTAAAAAACCGGATCTGAGTTTACTGCAGCAACTGGACCTGGTGATCTTTGATATTCAGGATGTCGGGGTGCGCTATTACACCTACATCAGCTCAATGCACTATATGATGGAGGCGGCCGCCGCTGCCGGGGTTGCGATGCTGATCCTGGACCGGCCAAACCCGAATGGTGCTTATCTGGACGGCCCGGTGCTGGATTTAAAATTTCAGTCCTTTGTTGGCATGCACCCGATCCCGCTGTTACATGGCATGACGGTTGGCGAGCTGGCACTGATGATCAAAGGCGAGCAGTGGATCGCCAATGCGGAAAAGCTGCAGTTAACGGTGATCCCAAATGCAAACTATCAGCGCGATCTGCCATACGAATTACCAATCCCACCCAGCCCGAATTTACCCAATGCCCAGGCGGTCCGGCTCTACCCTTCGCTGGGCTTTTTTGAAGCCACCCCCCTGTCGGTCGGGCGCGGTACCCCCTTCCCGTTTCAGGTGCTGGGTTATGATCAGTTTGCCAGCGACGAGTTTAGCTTTGTCCCGGTCAGCACGCCGGGTGCAGCACTAAATCCGCCGTTAAAAGATAAAAAAGTCTATGGTGAAGATCTGCGTCAGGTCAGCACAGACGGCTTAACGCTGAGCTATCTGATGCGCTGGCAGCAGCTGTTTGCCAGTCACGCCAAAGTGATGTTCACGGCACCGGACTTTATGGATAAGTTGGCCGGCACCGATCAGTTGCGGTTACAAATTGAACGTGGTGACAGTGAGCCACAGATCCGCGATAGCTGGCAAAGTGCGTTGCAGCAGTTCAGGCTGCAACGCCAACCGTATTTACTCTATCCGGAATGATTAATCCGCCGCCGCTGTTACGCTAAAGCGCGCCAGCGGTGCCATCCGGGCCTTGTTCAGGCTCAGCTCGCCATTTGCCAGCGTATAATTATCTGCCAGCGCCAGCTGCGCTAAAAACGCCTGCTCCAGTGCCATTTTATCTTCGGCACAGGCCATCATGGTGCCGGCAAGCTGCCCCAGCTGGATCCGATAGGCTGAACCCTGCCAGCTGCCACTAAAGCGGTTACAGCCAGAACGGCCCCAGACTTTGCCATCGGCCGCAAAATGGATAAAGGCGCCACTATCAGCAGCCACTGCCTGCCCCTGCAGCTCCGTCAGCTGCCAATCGCGGTCAAGCAAATCTGGCTGCACGGCTTCACCGGCCGTCACCGCTGCCACCTCTGTCGCGACCTTAGCCAAACGATAATGCTCGGCCAGGTCGCCAGTAATCAGCTCACCCTGCTGATCCAGCTGCCGCACCGCATTTTCTTCCACCCGAAACCAGCGATTTTCCTGACTTTCGCTCTCCAGCCGGATTTTGCCGCCACTGGTATCCCAGCTAAAACGCCCCGTTTCGTTAAATTCATTATCCGGCTCTTCACCAAGATAAATACTTTGCAGCTGGAATTGACCATCGGCGCTCAACGTCAGCGTGGTTTTAATCCCTTCACAACTGGCGCAGGGTAAGATCCCCTGATAGCTGCCGGCCCAGTCCAGCGAGTCACGGCTATTACTGCTCAGTTGCATGTTGCCGGCTCCCGGTTGTGGGGCGGTGTTGACCGGCTCAGGTGAACAGGCCGTCACAAGTACCAGGCTGCTGGCAAGTAACAGTGGTAAATACAGGTATGGTTTGCGCATAGTAAGTTCCTTTTTTGGCTAGGTCCCCAGAGGATTCTTTAATTCCAGGTTGGCTAAGTGTAGCAGCTGGCCGTTTAACAGTACCTGAACCACCTCACCCTGGCCATTCAGTAGCAAAAAGGTCGCACCTTGCCGCAACTGTGGCGCACTTTGCGTTGGCCGCAGCGGATTAACCAATACCGGTAACCGGGTTTGTCGCTGCAGCAATTTAGCGTCGCCACTAAAGTGGGTATAACCTTGCCGAAGTAGCTGCTGATAACGCTGATCGTCCAACAGTAACGGCTCGCTCAGCGCATAGGCACGGCCTTGCTGATAACGCAGGCCCGTCACGTCGAACAGGTGGTAGGCGCCGTAGCCACTCAGATCGCCCAGCTCATGGATCCGGGCATAGCTATCGCCTTCGGTATGAAAATTCACGCCGATATCCAGCACCGCCTCAGTGTCCGCAACCCGGACCTGCAGATTTTTCAGGATCAAATCTTTTAAGCCACCACTGCGGTTAAAGGGGATCGCTTCATAATCACTGAGTGGGGCCTCACGATAACTGCCGCTGGCAATCGCATTTAACCAGGCCACATACAACTGGAAATTCAGCCGCCGTGCCACCTGGCGATTATCGTCGGCACGATGGCCTCCGGCCTCGACTAACACCGTACTGATGCCCATACCGGCAAAGGTATCGCCAAAGGAGCGTGGCGACCAGGTATCGTTGTAGCGGCCCAGATGTTCCGGGATCTGAGTATCCAACCAGGGTTTGATATGCGCAATCAGCTGCATCGCACGCCGGCGGCTGTCGTTAATGTCGCGTGCTGCGTTATAGGCAGGTGCCAGCAGTGAAATGGTTGCCGGGTTCGGGGCCTCACCGGCGGCATGAAAGCGGTTCTGGTCATGCAAGTTAAAGCCATAATCTGGCTGGATTTGCCGCGCCAGCTGCATCAGCAGGCGGCCTTCCGGACTCTGTAGCGCCAGCGCATCACGGTTAATATCTATGCCCTGGGCATTGACCCGGCTGTTCCGGGCGGCACCATCAGGGTTCAGCATGGGCACCAGATACAGGGTGATTTCGGAAAACCACTGCTCGCGCCAGGCCTGTTGCTCCGGTGCCAGCGTGTAGCGCAATAAATCAAATAAGGCAGCGGTTGCGGTATGTTCATCGCCATGCATCTGCGACCAGGCCAGCACGCGTTTTTTGCCTTGTCCGAGCTTAAGTAAATAGATTGGCCTGTTTTCTACCGAGCGGCCCAGCTCGGTCACCGTTACTGCCGGATCACTGGCATACTTCTTAATTAAAGGTTCAATATCAGCCAGTTGCAATCTGGGCTTATCGAAGCCCGGTTGCAGGTAAGATTGATAATGTTCAAGTGTCGTTGCCTGTGCCATCGTCATGCCAGCCACCCAGAGTAAGATCAGTAACCATTTATTCATAATAAACCCCTTGCCGCTGCAATACTTATTCAGGCACAAATACAAAAGGTTGTAAAGACAATAACCTGGCAGCACCAAATGTCTGACAGACAAGCCTTGCAGCGCCGTCGTTTCCCCTGTATAAAATCTTAACAAAAGAAACTGTCAGCGCCAGGGTACCCTACCCCACTATCGGCTCAGTACCCCGGCAAATAAGGCAGACCGACCCCGCCAACGGAGGATTTCGTGTCAGACTGGCTTACCCTGTTACCGGCAATAGTCGCTATTGTCGTGGTGTTGTGGCGCAAGGAAGTGATCCTGGCGCTGTTGTTGTCGCTTTGTACTGCCGAATTGCTGATCTTTATCCAGCAAGGCCAGGGACTGGGCGCCAGTTTACTGTTAAACGGCAGTATCCAGACCCTGGAGCGGATTGTCGAGGTTACGGCGGATGCCGGTAATGCCCGTATTCTGATGTTCTCGTTGCTGGTCGGCGGCTTACTGGCCTATTTACGCTATTCCGGTGGCGTAACGGCGACGGTGGAGCTGTTGATCCGCAAAGGGGTAGCCCGCACCGGACGCCAGGCCGGTTTGCTGACCTTTGGTATCAGCTTCTTTACCTTTATTGAATCGAATTTAAGCTCGCTGACCAAGGGGATCAGTACCCGTGGCCTGTTTGATAAATTTGGCATGAGCCGGGCCCGGCTGGCTTATATTATCGACAGTACCAGCTCGCCAATTTGTATCATTATTTTGCTCAATGGCTGGGGCGCCTATGTGCTGGGACTGCTTAGCACCTATGAATTATCCGTGCCGGCTGTGTCTGTGCTGCTGGGCACTATTCCACTGAACTTTTATGCGCTGTTTACGCTGGCAGTGGTGCTGTACACCATCATTAGCGGTAAGGTGTATGGCCCACTGCGCCGTGCTGAGCAGCAGCAAAACCGGCTGGCCGATCATACCGAAATTGATACCCCCGCCAGTCACCCGTCCTATATGTTGGTGCCGTTATTAACACTGGTGTTTTCGATGGTCGCCTTTATGCTGCTAACCGGTAACGGTAATCTGGTGCAGGGCTCAGGTTCCAAATCAGTGCTGTATGCAACTGTGCTGGCGTGTCTGGTGGCATATAGCATGATGCTGTTTAGCCGGCGCTTTCAGCACCAGCAGTTGGTGAATATCGGTTTTAAAGGCATCTCAGAGCTATTACCTGTGGTTACCATAGTACTGCTTTCGATGGCGCTGGGTACCAGTTTAAAGATGCTGGGCACCGGCGCCGTGATCGCTGGCATGGTTGATCAGAGTGTGCCGCATTTTCTGATCCCGGCATTGCTGTTCCTGGCCGGCTCACTGATCTCCGTCACTACCGGCACCAGCTGGGGGACCTTTGCGATCCTGGTACCTATTGGTATGCCAATGGTGACTTTGCTGGAGTTACCACCCCAGTTGGTATTAGCGGCCATTTTAAGTGGCGGCATTTTCGGCGATCACTGCTCGCCAATCTCAGACAGTACCGCAGTCAGCTCGGTTGCTGCCGGCTGTGATCTGCTGGAGCACGTAAAAACCCAGCTGCCTTATGCGCTGTTTTGTGGCCTGCTGGCCCTGCTCGCCTTTACCCTGACCGGCTGGATGATGATCTAAATACAGGACCTTGCGCTGGCGCAAGGTCGCTACCTTAAGGCTTTAGTATAATAGTGTTCGCTAAGGAAAGGCGCCATAATGCCAGTTAATTTCGAATAAGCTAAATTAACTGGCATCGAACTAACTTATCGCGAGCCGTTGTATGTCGAACAGTCAAAATCAAAGCAAACCCGCCTTTTCTGTGGGTAAAAAACTCACCGTCAGCTTTAGTATCCTGGCATTACTGATGTTACTGGTCGCCGTGATTGTTGAAGTCGCGCAGAGCTCAATGGATAAAGCCCGGGCCGAAGCCAATCAACGACGCACTACCGCCATTATGCAGTTGGAACGGGAACTGGACCATCTGAGCTGGGTTAATCAGCTGGCAACCAGCCTGCTATTTAGCACCCCCTTTAGTGGCCAGCTTGATCATCAGCAATGTGCTTTTGGCAAATGGTATTACGATTTTTTACAAACTGACGCCTATCGCAATGCTTCTCCTGCCCTGAAGCAGGCCATGGATGCGATTGAGCGACCACACCGCGAACTGCATGCTACTGCTGTGGCGATTCAACGCCTTGAGCACTCAGCTGCCTTACAGGTTTATCAGCAACAAACCCTGCCGGCACTGGCTGAGATCCGGCAGCAAATCACGACAGCGCGACAGGCGCTGGAGGAAGAGCGGCGAGTGGTATTAGCCGCAGCGGAAAAAACAAACCGGATCGCCAATACCGTGGTTTGGTCGGCCCTGGTGCTCTCCATACTGGCCGCAGCCTTTTCTGCCTGGCTACTACGCCGCCTGATTGCCGAGCCAATGAAGTTGTTGCGGGCCAGAACCGAGCAAATTGCCGCTGGTGATTTATCAGGCCAGGCACTACAAATTGTTAATCGTGATGAAATTGGTCTGGCGGCCGGTGCTTTTAATCAGATGCAGCAACAATTGCAACAACTGATCAAAACCCTGAGCCAAAGCGCAGACAAGGTGGCAGAACATGCTGCTCATGTCTCACACAATACCGCACAAACCGATACCGATCTGCAAAAGCAAACTGCAGAGGTAGAGCAACTAGCGACCGCAATGAACGAGATGGCGGCCACTATTGCTGAAGTCGCGCGGCATGCTCAGAATACCTCTGATGCGACCGCCAGTTCCGAACAGCATGCCCGACAGGGGCAACAGATTGTTAAGCGGGTGATTGACGCTATCGGGGACATTGCCACTGAAGTCAGTCATGCCTCGACCACCATTCAGACTGTACAACAGGAAAGCCTGAATATCGGCACTATTCTGGACACCATCCAGGCCATTGCTGAACAAACCAACCTGCTGGCACTCAACGCCGCCATCGAGGCAGCCCGTGCCGGTGAGCAAGGTCGAGGCTTTGCTGTGGTTGCCGATGAGGTCCGAACTCTGGCGGCCCGCACCCAAAAATCGACAACAGAAATTAAAACCTTAATTGAGCGCTTGCAGCACAGTGCCGCAACCGCAGTGCATACTATGGACGCCGGTGTGAAAAAGGCGAATCAGGGCGTGGCGCTGGCCGATGATGCCGGTCAGGCATTAACCGAAATTTTGCAATCCGTATCAGCGATTACCGATATGACGCTGCAAATTGCCAGTGCTACCGAAGAGCAAAGCACGGTAGTACAAGAAATGGATAGCAACCTGCTGAAAGTGAATACGCTGACGCAACAAACCCGGGCCCGGGCAAAAGCAGCCGATGAAACCTCAGGCGAGTTGGAGTTGATGGCACAGCAACTACAAGGCTACAGCCGTAAGTTCCGCACCTGAGCGCACCCCCTAAAACAGAGGCCCCGGTATTAGTGTCCGCCACGACAACGTGCTACACTGCCGGGGCCGTTGTTAAAAAGTCAAGAAGTCCTGTCTATGGCCCGTAAAACCAAAGCTGAAGCCGAAGCCACCCGCGAACTGATTCTGGATGCGGCTGAACAGTTGTTTTTTCAGCATGGCGTATCCCGTACCACGCTGGAAAAAATTGCCGCCGCTGCCGGCGTCACCCGCGGTGCTATTTACTGGCATTTTGAGAATAAGTCAGCACTGTTCAGCGCCATGCTGGAGCGGATCCGGCTGCCCTTTCAGCAAATGCTCGGCCAGCTCGATATGCTGCAGCAGGGCGATCCGCTGGCACAACTGCGCGATTTTCTGATCCAATCGTTAACGTTGATCAGCAGCAGTGAACGACACTTCCGGGTCTTATCGATCGTATTCTTACGCTGTGAATATATTGATGAGCTAAATCCCGCGGTGTCGCGCCAGGAGGAGCTGGATAAAACAGCCAATGCCATTATCAGCCGCGCCTTACAACGCGCCCGGAGTGCCGGCATGTTGCAAGCCGATGTCGATCCTGATCTGGCGGCCTGTGCCATTCATGCCTATCTGGGTGGTCTGATCCGTAAATATCTGCTGAAACCCGATTTCTGCGATCTGAAGCAGGCAGCTGCCTTTATCGATCTGATGCTAAACGGCATAAAAAAGCCAGTCTGAAAGCAGGGAATCCTTCCCGCTAAACAGACTGGCAAAGGTACAAACCTTTAAGTCGTGACACGCTTTACGCAAGACGCGGCTTAGCCGCAAAGAAGCGCATCACCACGTAGTAAAATATCGGCACCAGAAACACTGCCAATACAGTCGCAGAGATCATGCCGCCGAGTACACCGGTACCAATCGCATTACGACTGGCTGAACCGGCACCGCTACTGATTACCAACGGCAGTACCCCTAACGAGAACGCCATTGACGTCATAATAATGGGTCTTAAGCGTAAGCGGACGGCTTCGATAATGGCGGCTGTTAGTTCACGGCCTTGTTGCTGCAGCTCGCGGGCAAACTCGACAATCAGAATGGCGTTTTTCGAAGCCAGCCCCATAGTGGTTAATAATCCGACCTGGAAATAGACATCATTTCCCAGGCCACGCATATAGGCGGCACAGAGCGCACCGAAAATCCCCAGCGGTACCACCAGAATAACGGCGAAAGGCACCGACCAACTCTCATACAGCGCCGCCAGACAGAGGAAGACCACCAGGATCGACAGTGCATATAAGGCCGGTGCCTGCGAGCCAGACAGCTTTTCCTGATACGAGGTTGCAGTCCATTCAAAATCGATACCGGCCGGTAATTGCCGCACCAGTTGCGCCATGGTCGCCATCGCATCGCCTGAGCTAACGCCGGGCGCCGGCTCACCCTGAATTTCCATGGCGCTGACCCCGTTATAGCGCTCCAGACGCTGCGGACCATACTCCCAACGGCTGCTGGCAAAGGAGCTAAAGTTCACCATCTTGCCCTGCTTATTGCGGACATACCATTTGTTCAGATCTTCCGGCGTCATCCGGAATTCCGGCTCGGCCTGTACATAGACCTTTTTCACCCGGCCGCGGTCGACAAAATCATTGATATAGGCCGAGCCCCAGCCAATAGCCAGCGTCTGGTTGATTTCGCTTAGCGATACACCCAGCGCCTGAGCTTTTAGCTGATCCACGTCAATTTGTAACTGGGCTGCATCTTCCATACCATTTGGCCGCACCTGCATTAATGTCGGCTCTTGTGCCGCCATGCCCAATAACTGATTACGGGCATTAAGCAGCGCTTCATGGCCAAGGCCACCGCGGTCCTGTAAATACAGATTAAAACCGGTCGCCCGTCCTAGCTCTGAGATCGGCGGCAAATTAAAGGCAAACACCTGCGCCTCTTTAATGGTGCTGAAAAAACCATAGGCTCGCCCTATTACTGCCTGCACACTATCTTCCGGCCCACGTTCTGACCAGTCTTTTAACCGTACGAAGGCTAAACCAACGTTCTGCCCCCGGCCGGCGAAACTAAAGCCGCTGACGGTAAACGCAGAAATAACGGCTGGATCCTGCTGGTAGTGCTGACTGATTTTGTCCATTACCGCCTCGGTGCGCTCCAGACTGGCACCTGTTGGTAACTGCACTATGCTAAGAAAAATGCCCTGATCTTCTTCCGGCAAAAAGGAGGTAGGTAAGCGTATAAACATTACCGCCATAATGGCCACAATGGCGCCATATACCAGCATCGAGCGGCCGGGCCGCTGTAACATGCCAGCCACGCCGCGCTGATAGCCTTTGTTACTGCGTTCAAAGTTGCGGTTAAACCAACCGAAGAACCCCTTATTGGGCGGTAAGTGGCCAGCTTTGAGCATGGTGGCGCACAGCGCCGGGGTAAAGATCAACGCTACCAGTACCGACAGCGCCATCGCCGTCACTATGGTAATGGAGAACTGCTTATAGATAGCGCCGGTGGCGCCACCAAAGAACGCCATCGGCACAAAGACTGCCGACAATACCAGACCAATGCCAATCAACGCGCCGGTGATCTGCCCCATCGATTTACGGGTTGCTTCTTCCGGTGGCAAACCTTCTTCGGTCATAACCCGCTCAACGTTTTCCACCACCACGATTGCATCATCAACCAGCAAGCCGATGGCTAACACCATACCAAACATGGTCAGGGTATTAATCGAAAAGCCAAAGGCGGCCATCACGCCAAAGGTACCCAGCAACACCACAGGCACTGCCAGGGTTGGGATCAGGGTCGCGCGGAAATTCTGCAGGAACAGATACATCACCAGAAACACCAAGATCACCGCTTCAATCAGGGTTTGTACCACTGAGGTAATCGAGATTTCGACAAAGGGCGTGGTGTCATACGGAATTTCTGTCGCCAGACCTGCCGGAAAGTAAGGTTTTAACTCTTCCAACCGCTGCCGCACGGCTGCTGCCGTATCCAGAGCGTTAGCGCCGGTGGCCAGCTCAATCGCAATACCGGTGGCTTCCTGACCGTTAAAGCGGCCCATAATGGAGTAGTTTTCCCCGCCGAGCTCAACCCGGGCCACATCACCCAATTTTACGGTGGAGCCATCAGCGTTTACCCGCAGCAGAATATCGGCAAAGGCCTCGGCTGAGGTTAAGCGGGTTTGTGCCAGAATAGGCGCATTAAACTGCTGGCCAGCTAAAGCCGGTGCGCCGCCTAACTGGCCGGCGGTGACCTGATTATTTTGCACCCTAACCGCCGCCGTAACATCAGCCGGCGTCAGATTGAACTGGTTTAACTTAGCGGCATCCAGCCAGATCCGCATCGCATACTGACTACCAAATACTGTGACATTACCGACGCCGGGGGTACGACTAAGCGGATCGCGCACGTTCGCCACCACATAGTCAGCAATATCATCGCGGTTAAGACTACCATCGGCCGAGATAAAGGCCACCACCATCAGAAAAGCGCCGTTAGACTTGGCTACCCGCACCCCTTGTTGCTGCACTTCCTGCGGCAATAACGGAATCGCCTGCTGTAGCTTGTTCTGTACCTGGACCTGCGCAATATCGGCGTTAGTGCCGGTTTCAAAAGTCAGGGTTAAACTGATATTGCCGGACGAATCACTTTGCGCCGACATATACATCAGGTTATCCAGGCCGGTCATCGCCTGCTCGATCACCTGGGTTACCGCATCCTCCGCGGTTTGCGCTGAGGCGCCCGGATAGCTGGCGGAAATGGTTACCGCCGGTGGCGCGATCCGAGGATACTGCTCCACTGGCAGCTGCATTATTGATAAGGCACCACCCAGCATAATTACAATGGCGATAACCCAGGCAAAGATCGGCCGGCTGATAAAGAAATTTGCCATCGGTTACTCCTGCACCACTACCGCTTTCACCTGAGCACCCGGCTGTACTTTTTGTAAGCCGGCGACAATCACCTGCTCACCGGCGGCCAGCCCTTCCTGCACGACCCAGTACTGCTGATAGCTGCGACCAAGGGTAACTTGTCTGGCTTCAACCTGTTGCTGATTATTCACCACTAATACCTGAGTTGCACCCTTAGGCAAACGCTTTACTGCCGCTTGCGGTACCAGTACCGCATTCGTCTGCCCGGCCTGTGCCAGACTGGCGCGGACAAACATGCCGGGTAATAGCAGCCCATCCGGATTCGGGAATACCGCCCTTAAGGTCACCATACCGCTGCTGGGGTCGACACTGGCTTCGGAGAACTGCAATTCGCCCTGTGCCGGATATTGACTACCATCTTCCAGCTCCAGGCTTACGCTGACAATCTGCTGCCCGTCATACTGAATTTGTCGCCGCAATTGCAGCATTTCACTACTCGATTGCGTTAAATCAACGTAGATAGGCTCAAGTTGTCGGATAGTAGCTAATACTTCGCTCTGATTTGCCGTTAACAGCGCGCCCTCGGTGACCAGCGAGCGGCCAATTTGACCGGCAATAGGCGCAGTAATGCGGGTGTAGTTCAGGTTAATCTGTGCCACCTGCCGCTGCGCTGTTGCGGCTTGCACTTCGGCCGCAGCTTGCAATAAGGTGGCGCGCGCATCATCGACATCCTGCTGACTGACCACTTGCGAAGCGAGCAGCCCCTGTAACCGTTTTAGACGCTGCTCAGCATTGGTTGCGGCTGCCTGCGCCCGGCTTAAATTGGCCTCTGCGGTGGCAAGTGCCGCCTGATAAGGCGCCGGGTCTATCTGATATAACAGTTCACCGGCTGCCACCTGCTGGCCTTCAGTAAAATGCCGTTTTTGCAAAATACCGCTGACCTGAGGCCGGATTTCTGCCTGGCGGAAGTCGGTGGTACGGCCGGGTAATTCCGTGACTTGCGTTAATGACTGCGATTGAACCTGATAGACCCCAACCTCCGGTAACCCGGGAGCGGTTAGCGCTTGCGGAGCCGGTTCACTGCAACCAGTTAACAGGCCAATTAGGATCGCGAAAACACTGCTGTTGCGCAGAATAACTTGAAATTGCCGCATGCTTGCCCTTGCAGATGGAAGAATTAATCAATGGTAGGTTTTACCTGCCCTGGTTTGCTCAACAATATACATACAAGCTTGTATGTTTTCAAGCGCAGAAAATTTGAGCTGCGTTTAATGGCGTTAAGTGCGGGATAAAGTGTAGCAGCGAGTCTGTTGACCCGCTGTACGACCTTAGGCCAATGAACTGACTAAGCGGCGTTGCTCCGCCAATCCCATGCTAATGACAAAGGGGGATTCTGCCTGCTGCGCCAGACTAAAATCGGCTTTGCTTTGCCAGTTGTGCCAGTTAACAGCAATCAGACTTTGTGCGACGGCGCCACCAAGGCTACTGCCAGGGCCGAGTAAGATCAGGTGATCCGGCGCAAACTCTTTCACTGCTACCTCAATAGCCTTACTAAAGTGATAGGTCTGACAGACCTGATCGCCAAGGGTATAGGCTTTTAGTGCCGCGGCCTGGGCTAAACCAGCCGGCCAAATCTGGCCGCGGCCATCAATCAGCGGGAGTTGCGGCGGGTGAAACAGTTGCTCGGAAAAACAACTCATCGCCTGATCTGAGGCCGGTTGCATCAGGGGGCTATGAAAGGCGGCGTGACCGGGTAACAATAGCGGAAAACGCTCATCACAAGGCGGCAGTGCCTGCATCGCGGCTTGCACCGCCTGCTGTGTGCCGGCCAGCACCGCATAACCGCCATACACAATCGACATAAAGAGCGCACCCTGATGTTGCCATAGCTGCTCTGCTACGGCGCGTTGTTTTGCGGCATCGGGTTGCCAGTCGCTATTAACCAGCGGATAGATAAACTGCGCCCCGGCCGCCTCGGCCGTCAGCTGCGCCATACCGGTGACCAGTTGCATCTGACTATCGCCCTGCCAGACACCGGCACAGCCAAGCGCAGTATACCAACCCATAGAATTGCCGGTTACCGCCACGATCTCTACCTGTTCGCGATCAATGGCTGCAAAATCGGCGATTCCACAGCTATAAATCAGCGCTGCCGCATTCTCGGCTTTTAAATGCTCGCGACTACTAAAGGCCGCTGCCTGATCCAGCGCCGTTACCGTGCTTAACCCGAGCTGCTCTCGCACGGCATCAAATTGCTTAAGCCAGCTACTGTCGGTTGCGACCTGCTTGAGATAACCCAGCTCAGTGCGGTTATAGCTGCCACGACCGGGGCAAACAACGACGGCGGTTTTTTTACCACTCATATTAACACCTCCGCAGTCAGTAACTGCTGCATGGCAGTGCTGATTTGCGCTTTCGATGGCAGCACCTGATAGGCGGCCGCCCCCAGTGGAATAAAGCTGTCTTCAGCGGTAATACGCTGGATCTGATACAACCCGGGCCGCGCTTCATGCAGCAGTGTAAACAGCTCTTCGCTCAGTGAACCACGACGGCGGCATTCATCCACCAGCAGAATTTTGCGACAAGGCCCCAGTGCCTGAATAATGGCGTCGATATGCAGCGGCACCAGACAGCGCAGGTCAAGTAAGCGGATGTCCGCTGCCTGCTGCGGCAATTCCGCTAACGCCTGGCGACTTAAATAATAACCGTTGGCATAGCTAATTACCGCCAGCTGCTCCCCCTCACCATACACGCCCGGCTCGCCGAGCGCAGGCAACGGCTGATCTGGCTCTGGGTATTGGCAAAGCCATAAGCCATCGCCAGGGTGTAACAGATCCCGCGTCATATAGAGCGCGATCGGCTCGAGCAGGATCACCAACCGCTTTTGCTGGTAGGCCAGCTCAACCGCCTGGCGCAGCAGCAGCACCGCATCAGCGCCGTTAGACGGACAGAGCAGAATAATGCCCGGAATGTCGCGAAACACCGCAAAGGAATTATCATTGTGAAAGTGACCACCAAAGCCGCGCTGGTAGGCCAGACCCGCTATGCGGATCACCATCGCATTATGGTACTGGCCATTGGAGAAAAACGGCAGCGTTGCCGCTTCGCCACGGATTTGATCCTCGGCATTATGCACATAGGCCAGAAACTGAATTTCCGGAATAGGCAAAAAGCCCTGCTGCGCCAGACCAATCGCCAGCCCAAGAATACTTTGCTCATCGAGCAGGGTATTAATCACCCTGTTGGCGCCAAAAGCATGGACCAAATGCTGCGATACGCCATAAACACCGCCTTTTTTGCCGACATCTTCGCCAAATAGCAGAGTTTGTGGATATTGCGCAAAGAGATCGTGCAGCGCCCAGTTTAACAGCTTGGCTAAATGCTGGCCTTTACCCAGGTTATGCTGGTCAAAGGCAAATAACGCCTGTCGCACAGCTGGCAGCGGCAACGGCGGTGTCGGTAAAGCGGGATAATTCGGCGCAATCGAGGCCATCACGGCGGCAGCGCTGGTTAGTTTGGGCCGGCTACTGGCCACGGCAGCAACGCGGGCAATTTGCGCCGCCAACTGCTGCACACTTTGTAACAACGCGGCCTGCGATAAGATACCACGACTGAGTAGCATACCGCTGCTGGCTAATAACGGGTCTTGCTCCAGCTCGGTTTCAATTTGCTGTTTGCTGCGATAGGCCACTTCTGCATCGGCGCCGGCGTGACCAAATAAGCGTACCGTCGATAGATGCAGCAGTGCCGGTGCGCGTTTGCTGCGGACATAGTGTGCGGCCGCCTTGGCGACGCGCAGTGTTTCGGCTAAATCACTGCCATCAGCAGCAAAGTAGCGCAGCTCTGGCCGCTCAGCCAGGCTTTGCTCGATCCAGCCTTGCGGTGTCGGGGTGGAAATCCCCAGGCCATTGTCTTCACAGACCAGCAAAATCGGCAACGGCACATGCTGATAGGCCGCCCAACAGGCTGAGTTAATGGCGCCCTGTGCCGTCGAGTGGTTGGCCGAAGCATCACCAAAGCTACAGACCACTATGGCATCTTCCGGCCAGTTACCGGGCTGGCCAAGCCGCTTACTAAGATCAATGGCAAAAGCAGTTCCGACCGCTTTTGGTAATTGCGAAGCAATGGTACTGGTTTGCGGCGGAATATTCAGCGCCAGGCTACCCAGCACCTTATGCCGGCCGCCGGAGATCGGATCTTCACTGGAAGCACAAAACGACAACAACATATCGTACAGCGGCGTACTGCCGGGTAGCTGCTTGCTACGCTCAATAAAAAAGGCGCCACTGCGGTAGTGTAAAAACGCCGGATCGCTCAGGCGCAGTGCTGCGGCCACCGCAGCATTAGCCTCATGGCCAGCACTGCCAATGGTATAAAAACTCTGGCCTTTGGCTTGCAGTAAGCGTGACTGTAAATCCAGCAGCCGGCTGCAAAGCTGGCTGTGCCACAGCCGGTACAGATCGCTATCGCTCAGGCTGTCCGGCCAGTGTGGTGTGGGTAAGGCGCCTTGTTCGATGCGCGCCAAAAACCCCTGCAACCAGGGGTGCAAGGCTTCGGTCATGCTGGCCTCCGGCTTAGCTAAAGGCTTGCAAGCCGGTCTGGGCCCGGCCCAGGATCAGCGCATGCACATCATGGGTACCTTCGTAGGTATTCACTGCCTCGAGGTTCATCACATGGCGAATAACATGGTATTCATCGGCAATACCATTACCGCCGTGCATATCGCGGGCGATGCGGGCAATCTCCAGTGCCTTGCCACAGGAATTACGTTTAATCAGCGAAATGGTTTCGGGTGGCAGCAAACCAGCATCCATTAAGCGGCCAGCCTGTAAGCAGGCCAGTAAGCCAATGCTAATTTCGGTTTGCATATCGGCCAGTTTCTTTTGTACCAATTGGGTTTGCGCCAGCGGCCGGCCAAACTGGATCCGATCCAGCGTATATTGCCGCGCCGCATGCCAGCAGAACTCGGCCGCACCCAGTGCCCCCCAGGCAATGCCGTAGCGGGCTTTATTCAGACAGCCAAAGGGGCCCTTCAGGCCACTGACATTAGGTAATAAGGCGTCTTCCGGCACAGCGACATTATCCATCACGATTTCACCGGTAATGGAGGCACGCAGTGAGAACTTGCCTTCAATTTTTGGTGCCGACAAACCGGCCATGCCTTTTTCCAGCACAAAGCCGCGAATTTCACCGTCCAGCTTAGCCCAAACCACAAACACATCGGCGATCGGGCTATTAGTGATCCACATCTTGCTGCCGTTAAGCAGATAACCACCGTCAATCCGTTTGGCGGTAGTGCGCATACTGGCCGGATCGGAGCCGGCATCCGGTTCGGTTAAACCAAAGCAGCCTACCCACTCACCGGTCGCCAGCCTGGGCAGGTATTTCAGGCGCTGCGCTTCGGTACCGTATTCATGGATCGGATGCATCACCAGCGAGGATTGCACACTCATGGCACTGCGATAACCGCTGTCCACCCGCTCCACTTCGCGCGCGACCAGGCCATAGCTGACGTAGTTAACAGCTGAGCAGCCATATTTTTCCGGTAAGGTCGCGCCAAGCAACCCCAGTTCGCCGAGCTCATTCATAATTTCACGGTGAAAATGCTCTTCGCGGTTGGCCATTAACACCCGGGTTTGTAAACGCTCCTGACAATACTGATGGGCGGTATCACGGATCAGCCGCTCTTCTTCGGTTAACAGTTGGGAAAATTGAAACGGATCTTGCCAGTCAAATTGTGGACGCGCCATCTTACACCTCATTATGTCATGGGAAACGCCTGACATTCGCTGTAATAACCGACAGTTAACGCCAAAACGTCTTACTCTGTTGCTCACTCTACTGCGGCCTGATATAAAGTTAAAATATATTAATTCTGTAGATGCTATAGCTTTTAACTATGGATATTCGCCAACTCAAATACTTTGTTGCGGTCTATGAACAGCGCGGTATCAGCGCCGCAGCGCGCCAATGCTGTGTCGCCCAACCCTCGTTATCGGCAGCCCTGTTGCAGTTAGAGCAGGAGCTGGGAGTGAGCTTATTTCTGCGCCTGCCCAAAGGGGTTACCCCAACGGAGGAAGGCGATAAGCTGTATGGCCATGCCGGTAAGTTACTGGCACAGCTGGCCTCGCTAAAAGCCTCGTTTCAGGCACCGGCCGCCAAGGTGCGCTTTCGCCTCGGTTTAATTCGCGCCTTAGGCGTCGAGCGGATGAGTGCACTGCTGCGTGAATTTAGCCAGCAGGTACCGGGGCTGGAGCTGCACCTGGTCGAGCCGGATGCGCCTTGCGACGCGCGGATTATTACCCCGGCGCAGCAACAAGGGGGCGAAGTATTACAACCGATCTGGCGTGACCGCTATTTATTGGCATTGCCGCCGGCCTGGCCGCTCAGCCTGCAATCGCAGCTGACGCTGGACGATTTTCAGGACCTGCCACTGATTAAACGCACGCCCTGTGATGCCTGGGATCTACTGTATCCGCAGCTAAGCCGGCGCAATATTCAGCCGGCGATCCGTGCTGATATTCAAACCATAGAGTATGCGCTGGGCCTGGTGTCGGCCGGCGTGGGGTGTGCGCTGGTACCGGATTTTGACAGCTTACTGCAGCGTAGTGATGTGGCGTTAAAACCCATTGCCGGCCTGCAGCTGGAGCGCACCATTGCCCTGGCCTATCGCAGTGACAACGCCCATCCGGCCTTGCCGGTACTGCAACAGCTCTGTAGCCAGAGCAGTGCGCTTTGAAAATAACTTAGCTTCGGTAAGGCGTTAAGCAGAGGTCTTTGCCGCAAGAGGCTTTAACCAACGCTCAGCAAACTCATCGGCCGGTACCGGTTTACCAAAATGGTAGCCCTGCGCCCGGGCACAGCCGAGCTGCAGCAGATAAGCTGCCTGCTCTGCCGTTTCCACCCCTTCGGCAATGGTCAGCATATCCAGACTTTTCGCCATCGCCAGAATGGTTTTAACCACCATATTATGATGGTGATCACCGGGGATATTATTGATAAAGGCGCGGTCAATCTTTAGCGTGGAGGCGCGAAAACGGGTCAGATATGCCAGCGAAGAGTAGCCAGTACCAAAATCATCAATGGCCCAGCTAAAGCCCATCGCTTCCAGCTCAGCCATTTGCCGCAGTGACTGCTCCGGATTGCGCATAATCAACGATTCCGTCACTTCCAGTTCAATCTGAGTGGGCTTAATACCACTGCTACAAGTAGCAAAATCACTGACAAGTTGCTCATTGTCAAGCTGGCGGGCCGAGACGTTGACCGATAACCGGCCCGGTAAACGATAACCTTTTTGCTGCCATAAATTCAGCTGTCGGCAGGCGGTTTGCATCACCCAGTTCCCCAACTCCGGCATCAGGCCGCGCTCTTCCGCCAGCGGAATAAAGGTATCCGGTCGCACCCAACCCCATTCATCGTCGTACCAACGGCAGAGTGCTTCTGCGCCTGACAACTGGCCGCTCGCCAAATCCAGTTGCGGTTGATAGTTTAAACTGAGCTTGCCACTGCGTAGCGCCAGCGTAAACTTCTCTAATACCTTTTGCCGCTCGCTAAGCGCCTGGCTCATTGAAGGCTCAAACACCTTTAGGCCACTACCACTACTTTTGGCCTCGGCCAGCGCAATACTGGCAAAACGCAACAATTCCGGGCCATTCAGCTCTTCAGCGGTGACCAGAGCGCATCCCAGATTCACATTCAGCGCAAAATCTCTGCCGGCACAATGAAAGGGCCACATAAACAGCTTTTGTACCTGCCGGCACAGTTGCTCAAGTTCGCGTACCGAATACACCGGGCTGAGAAGTGCAAATTGGTCGGCGGAGTAGCGTGCCAGGTAGCAGCTCTCTGGTAAATCATCGCGCATTCGCTTGGCGGCAGCAGCCAGGATTTCATCGCCCACTTTAAAACTAAAGAGATCGTTTAATTCTTTAAACCGGCTAATATCGATTAGCGCTACGCCGAGCGCAGTTTTTGCGCCTAAATCCTGAGCACAATGCTGTAACTGTTCCAGTAAATGAGCCCGATTTGGTAACTTAGTAATGGCGTCACGATAGGTGAGTTTACGAATAAAGTGCTTACTCTGGCTTCTCTCCAACTCTACCGCAACTTGCACAGCGGCAATGCGCAGCACTTCCCGGCAAACTTCCGGTCGAGGCAATGATGAGGTATCCATTATGCTCAACAAGCCGAGGGGGTCACCATTGACTGAAGTTAACGGCATACCTAAATAGCTCTGTACGCCCATATCAATTAATAGCTGATCTTGTGGAAAAGCGGCGCAAACATCGGATTCATAAAGGCAGGGCCCCAGCTCAACTACTTTTTCACAGGGGGTACCACGTAACGAATACGCAAAATTATCGAGTAAATGACCGCCACCCCAAATAGCCAGTGTAGTGGCTTGATCAGGCGGGTCAGAAACTTCTGCCACTAAACAGTATTCAACTCCCAGGATTTCAGACAGCCGCTGCACCAAGGTACTTAAAAAATTCTGATAACCGCTCTGTGTAAGCACATCAGCGAGTTGCCGGAACGTTTCCTCGGTACTGAGTGGGGATGGCTTCATCTTTTCTAACTGCGAGCACGGGGTGATTCCATCTTAGATGGCCAGATGCAGCAAAGCAAGCGTCAGCTAAGGTCAATTAATTCAATACAATCAATCGGACAAACTTCAATACAGGTCGGCTTTTCATAAAAGCCGACGCACTCGGTACAAAGCGCCGGATCCACCTGATAATGCAGAGGCCCCATGCTAATGGCCTCGTTTGGACACTCCGGCACACACATATCACAATTGATACAACTTACCTCGATAACGGCCGTCATCTTAAACAATCTCGGTCGCTAAATCGGCCGCTTTCGGGCTAACAACCGGCAATTGTTTTAACAACATTGCATGCTGCAAGACCACCTGCGCCGGCAACTTTACTTTAAGCTGATAACAGGCACCGGGTGCCAGCAGCAGATCCTGACCCTGCTGATTACGTAGTGCTTCTAGTCGGAAGATTTGATTGCCGTGGGGCGTCATTAGAATCAACTGATCACCAACCGCAAACTGGTTTTTTACCTCCAGTAACGCAAAGCCTTCGCTATCCTGCTCAGCGATAAATTCGCCAACCAGTAACTGCTCACCCACACTGTGACTGGTATCATAATTTTGCGTCTCCTGCGGCTTATGGCGACGTAAAAAACCCTCAGTAAAGCCACGATTGGCCATCCCCTCCAGCTCGGTCAATAGCTGGCTGTCGAAAGCCTTACCGGCCACCGCATCATCAATCGCCTTGCGATACACCTGAGCGGTACGGGCAACATAGTAAGGTGACTTGGTGCGGCCCTCAATTTTCAGGGAATGCACGCCCATAGCGGTTAACGCCGGTACATGCTCAACCGCTCGTAAGTCTTTTGAATTCAGAATATAGGTGCCATGCAGATCTTCGTCGATGGTCATCAGTTCACCCGGCCGCCCCTGCTCTTCCAGCAGTGCCGGGGTACTGATCGGCTTAAACTGCCCGACCTCGTCTTCCACAGCAGCATGCACCTGATAAGGCCAGCGACAGGAGTTAGTGCAGGTACCCTGATTCGGATCCCGCTTATTAATATAACCCGAGAGCAAACAACGCCCGGAATAGGCCATACAGAGCGCGCCATGCACAAAAACTTCCAGCTCCATCTCCGGCACTTCACGACGGATTTCAGCGATTTCTTCCACCGCTAACTCGCGTGACAGAATAACCCGCTCCACCCCCTGCGTTTGCCAGAACTTTACCGCCGCCCAATTAACGGTATTAGCCTGCACCGATAAATGTAGTGGCTGCTCCGGGAAATGCTGCCGCAGCAAATAAATCACACCAGGATCAGACACAATCAGCGCATCTGGCTTTAACGCCACCACCGGCTGCATATCGCGGACAAAGGTGGTTAACTTGCTGTTATGCGGTGCGATATTGACTACTACATAAAAGCGCTTACCCAAGGCATGCGCCTCCTGGATCCCCGTTTCCAGCGCCGCTAGGTCAAACTCATTATTGCGCACCCGCAAACTATAGCGCGGCTGACCGGCGTACACAGCATCGGCGCCGTAAGCAAAGGCCAGTCGCATCGCTTTTAAGCTACCGGCAGGGGATAACAGTTCAGGTTTAAACATCAGTTGGGCCTCAATCAGGATCAGGGCGCCGATTTTAACTGGCTATTTGCACCTTGCATTGATCCAGCGCAAGCTTCACCAGCTGACTAAATCACTCTTTCTTCATATACTGGTCGGTCCAACCTGCACGCTCACTTCTTAAGCAACCTTGTTCCAGATCAAGATACATCCGACCTATACTTTTATACTAGCCACCATCTTACCGCGACGTTGAGAACCCCATGTCTGAGCTGTTACTGGGAACGGATAATACCGAAGTTGAACCAACTATTGCCGAGCTGATTAAAAAGCCATTACTAACCTGCCCGCCCGACACCAGCTTACAGCAGGCAGCCAAGCTAATGCGTAGCCATAACGTCAGTTGCATCCTGGTGGAAGAGCAAGGTCAAATTACCGGTATCTGGTCAGAAGCCGACACCCGCAAGCTGGATTTTACCGGCAGTAAACCTGCTGACATCAAAGTAGGATCAGTAATGTCATCGCCGGTGATCAGTGCCAGCGGCCTGACGCGCTTAAGCGGTGCGGCCAGTTTGATGCTCAACCATAATATCCGGCGTCTGCTGGTGGTCGATAATCAGCAAAAGCCGCTTGGCCTGCTGACACAGAGCGATATTATCCGCCAGCAAAAAATCGAGTTTTACCTGCGGTTTCGTGAAGTCGGCAGCTGCATTGATAAAGCACCGTTGCATCTGGCTGCTGCCTTACCACTGGCCGAGGCCGTTGCCGCCATGCGTCATTTTGCGACCGATGCGGCTATTGTGAGCTTCGGTGCCAATGATTTTGGTCTGGTAACAGAACGGGATTTGGTGCGCCTGCTGGCTGAAGGCACTGCGGTAACGTCGATAGGAGAGTTAGCTAGCCGGCCGCTATTGAGTGTTGCACCAGATCTTACCTTGCTACAAGCAGTTGAATTACTTACTGAAAAACGGATCCGTCATCTAGGTGTCGCCAAAGATGATAATATCTGTGGCTTGCTATCCTTTAGCGATATTTTGCGCAATGTCGAGTATGCCTATATTGAACAACTAAAAACGGCGCTGCGCGATCGCGACAATGCGCTACGTACCTCGGCCGACTATTTACGGCTGGCACATAAGGTTATTGATGCTTCGATGGATGGCATTATGATCACTGACCAGCATGGTTTTATCCAATCCGTTAACCCCAGCTTTACTAAACTTACCGGCTATAGCCAGGAAGAGGCGATTGGTCAGACACCTCGCTTGCTCAGTTCTGGTTTACATACCGCGGATTTTTACCGCCGGATGTGGCAAACCTTGCTCGAGCAAGGCCACTGGCAGGGTGAAATCTGGAATAAACGTAAAAACGGTGAGCTCTACCCACAGTGGTTAAGTATTACAGCCATTCGCGCTGAAGATGGCCGGATTACCCAGTATGCCTCGATCTTCAGTGATATTACCGAGCGCAAACAACAGGAAGAGAAAATCCATCAACTGGCCTATATGGATGAACTTACCGGGCTGGCGAACCGGCGGATGTTTTTCGACCGGCTGCAACTGGCACTGGCCAATGCCCATCGTCATCAACACACGCTGGCCGTGATGTTTCTGGATCTCGACTTGTTTAAACGGATTAATGACACGCTGGGGCATCTGGCCGGCGATCAGGCATTAAAAGAAGTAGCAAGGCGCTTACAGGCCACGGTGCGCGAAGGAGAATCGGTTGCCCGTATCGGTGGCGATGAGTTTACCATTCTGATCCCGGAAGTCAGCGGCGTAAAATCGTTGGAAGCACTGGCAAGACGTCTAATTTCACAGTTTGAGCGACCGGTACAGCTGCTGGAACAGGATTTCTTTTTAACCACCAGTATTGGCATCAGTGTCTATCCGAAAGATGGCCACAATGCTGAACTGTTAGTAAAACATGCCGATGTCGCCATGTATCAGGCAAAAAGCGCCGGCCGCAATCAGTTCAGTTTTTATCAGGCCAGCAGCAGTTTACAAAATGAGGAAGAGCTTAAGCTGGAACAAGCTCTGCGCCTGGCGCTGCGTCAGCAACTGCTGCAGGTTTATTATCAACCCAAATTTGCGTTACAGAGCGGCGACATTATCGGCCTGGAAGCCCTGGTGCGCTGGCGGGATGCGGAGCTGGGGATGATTTCACCGGCATTGTTTATTCCGCTGGCGGAAAAGCTCGGGCTGATCCACCAATTAGGTGAACAGGTACTACGTCAGGTTTGTCATCAACTCAGACACTGGGGCAAGCGGGCGCTGCCAGTTGCCGTCAATATTTCTGCATTACAACTGGCGGAAACCGATTTTCTGCCACGGCTACGGGCGATTTTACAGCAAACTGATATTGATGCGTCATTGCTGGAGCTGGAACTAACCGAAAGCTGTTTAATCCCGGAGCACGCTGACTATACCCTGGAAGTACTGACGGAGCTAAAGGCACTGGGTTTACGCCTATCAATTGACGACTTTGGTACCGGTTACTCTTCTCTGTCTTATCTGCGCCGCCTGCCATTGGATGCGCTAAAAATTGATCGCAGCTTTATCCGCGATTTACCGCAAAGTGAAAGTGATAGTCAGATCACCCTGGCCATTATCGCCATGGCCAAGGCACTGGGCTTAGAGGTGATCGCCGAGGGGATTGAGCAAAACACCCAGCGCGATTTTCTGTTGACTGCGGGCTGCGACACTGGCCAGGGTTTTCTGGTGTCACCTGCTGTACCAGCTGCAGACCTAACGCCATTTTTAACGCAGAGCCGCCCGACGATTGACTACTAAGCGACTACCCCTAAGGGGGTAGCCAAACGCTCCTTCATGGCAATAACAAAAGCAGCTTCACTACTTTAAGCTTACTGCACAACGCCGAAGCCACCAGCTCTAACCCTGCCTGCAGGTATGAACGGTGTGCCGTGGTAATAATACCACCGGGTGTGGCGGGAAACGGCCTCACCTCCCAACCTGGAAAGGTGTCATTAGTATGCTTATTGATGCGTATCAGCGCCGTTTTACCTATTTACGGCTCTCCGTAACCGAAAGCTGTAACTTTCGCTGCACTTACTGCCTGCCCGATGGCACTGACTGTGACTCCCGGGCCGGCGAGCTGACGCTGCCGGAAATCCGCCGCTTGGTCACTGCCTTTGCCCGCCTCGGCACCCGCAAAGTGCGGATCACCGGTGGTGAACCTTCGCTGCGTAAAGATTTAACGGAAATTATCGCCACCTGTAAGGCAGTACCCGGCATCGAAAAAGTCGCCCTGACGACTAATGGCTATCGCTTACAGCGTGATGCCGCTGCCTGGCAAGCCGCCGGGCTGGATGCGGTTAATGTCAGTGTCGATAGCCTGGACGCGGCGACCTTTCATCTGGTCACAGGGCAGGACAAACTGGCCGACATCCTGGCCGGTGTCGCCACAGCCAAAGCCGTTGGCATTAAGCAAGTCAAAATCAATACGGTGCTGTTAAAGCAGCATAATGCGCTGGCGTTGCCGGATTTTCTTAGCTTTGTAAAACAGCAGGACTTGTCGCTGCGCTTTATTGAGCTGATGCGCACCAACGACAACCTCAGCTTCTATCAGCGTCAGCATTTAAGTGGCGCCAGTATTCAGCAGCAGTTGGAAACCCAGGGCTGGCAGTTATTGCCAAAAGGCATCAGTGATGGCCCGGCATTGGAATACGCCCATCCGCACTATCAGGGCCGCATCGGCCTGATTATGCCCTACAGCAAAGATTTCTGTGCCGATTGCAATCGCCTGCGGGTTTCCAGCAAAGGGCAGCTGTATCTCTGTCTGTTTACCGACAGCTATCAGGATCTACGCAGCTTGCTACAAAGTGAGCACAGTGCACCCTTGGAGCGCTTTCTGCAGCAAGCGCTGGCCGGTAAAGCTGAGAGCCATCAACTGCAACAGCAGCACAGTGGCAGCACCCGGCATTTAGCGCAAATTGGCGGCTAAGACGCAGTCTTGTCTACAACAGCATGCTGGAGTAACCAATGTCATTTAGCGCACTGATTTTAGCTGGTGGCCAATCCCGTCGGATGGGACAGGATAAAGCCGAGCTACGCCTGGGTAAGCTAAGCTTGCTGCAACATATGCAGCAACTGGCGCAGCAAGCCGGCGCCAGCCAGATTCTGCTTAGTCGCAATCAGCCCGGCACTACTTATATTCAGGATCTCAGGCCTGGTCAGGGGCCACTGGCCGGTATCGCGGCTGCACTGCGCTATTGTACTGAGCCGGTGTTGCTGGTACTGCCGATTGATTTACCGCTGCTGAGCGCCGGCAGCCTGCAACTATTAGTGCCCGGTGACAACGAACAAGCGGTCTGTTTTCGCGATTGGCCACTGCCACTGGCACTGCGACCAGACCCCAAGCTGGCGCACCTGATCGAACAACAATTGGATGCCGGTGAACGCTCAGTTAAGGCCCTGCTGGCAAAACTGCGCTGCACAGTGCGCCCGGCGCCCGACGCTGAACTATTCAATACTAATACCCCGGCAGAATGGCAGCAGTGCCTGAGCACACTACAGCAGGCTGCCATTTTGGAGGAACCACGCCATGACTAAAATTGCGCGACAATTTTATCCGCTCCAACTGGCGGTATTGACCGTCTCCGACAGCCGTACCGCAGCAAATGACAGCAGTGGTGAGCTGCTATGCCAGTTGCTAACCCAGGCCGGTCATCAACTGGCTGAGCGCGCGCTGCTACCGAATAACCGTTATCAGCTCAGGGCGCTGCTAAGCCGCTGGATCGCCAGTACCGAGGTGCAGGTTGTCCTGATCAATGGTGGTACCGGCTATGCCGCCGATAATTGCACCGTTGCTGCTGTCACACCGTTATTGGATCAAACGGTACCGGGCTTTGGCGAGCTGTTTCGGCAATTATCCTGGCAGCAACTCGGCTCAGCGGCGATGCAATCCGGTGCTTTGGCTGGGCTGGCCAATGGCACCTTAGTGTTCGCGATGCCGGGTTCAGGTTCCGCCTGCACCCTGGCGATGCAACAACTGATTTTGCCACAGCTGGATGGCCATACCGGCCCCTGTAATTTTATTCCACACCTGAAAAATAGTCCGGCCAGCGGCTGTACTACTGCGGAGACCGGCGCGTGAATACCCTAACCCATCTCGATCAACAAGGTGCGGCGGCCATGGTTGATATTAGCACTAAAGCCGACAGCCAACGTCTGGCCCGAGCCGGCGCCCTGGTGCAAACCCACCCCGAGGTAATCCGACTGATTGAACAGGCACTGCTAAAAAAAGGCGATGTGCTGGCCACTGCGCGCATTGCCGGCATTATGGCGGCAAAAAAAACCAGCGACCTGATCCCGCTCTGTCATCCGCTGCTGTTAAGCAAAGTCAGTGTCGATTTTCAGCTGGATGCGGCCGCCGGTCAGATCCGTATCGAAGCCTGCTGTCAGCTTAGCGGCAGCACCGGGGTCGAGATGGAAGCCCTGACCGCCGCCAGTGTCGCCGCCCTGACAATTTACGATATGTGTAAAGCGGTAGATAAAACAATGACCATTGGTGATTTGCGCTTGCTGGAAAAAACCGGCGGTAAATCCGGTCACTACCAATATCAACCTGAGTTACAGCAGTACCAATCTGCATGGGAGAGCACCGATGCTTAAAATCTTGTTTTTTGCCGCCCTGCGTGAACGTTTGGCTTGCGCCAATACCAGCCTGGATCTGCAGGGGCAGGTACTAACAGCGCGCCAGGTGCTGGACAGGCTGGCCGGTCAATCCACACTTTGGCAGCAACACCTGGCTGACGCTGAGCTGCTCTGTGCAGTGAATCAACAACTGGTCGCGTTATCGCACCCGGTTGCAGCCGGTGATGAACTGGCATTCTTTCCGCCGGTAACCGGAGGCTAGCATGACACTGCGCATTAAAGTACAACAGCAGGATTTTTCGCTAAGCCGTGAATACGAGCTGCTGCGACAGGATGTCCGCTGTGGCGCCGTCGTCACTTTTACGGGTCTGGTAAGGGAGTTGGCAGAGGCAGAGCTGCTAAGCATGACACTGGAACATTATCCGGGCATGACCGAGCAGGCGTTAACCCAAATCGCAACAGAGGCGCAGCAGCGCTGGCAACTGGGCGCGGTCAGCATTATCCATCGGATCGGTACCCTGTTACCCAACGAGCAAATCGTGTTTGTCGGCGTCGCCAGTGCGCATCGGGCCGCCGGCTTTGCGGCTGGCGAATTTATCATGGATTACCTGAAAAACCGCGCACCGTTCTGGAAAAAAGAACACACGTCCAGCGGCGAATACTGGGTTGCGGCGAAAGTCAGCGATCAAGCCGCATTAAAGCGTTGGGAGTAACCGATGCTAAAAGTCCTGTGCTTGCTTTGTTTGTGTTTCGCCTTGCCACTTTATGCCAGTGAAAGGCTGACCATAGCCGCCGCCTCCGATCTGCGTTATGCACTGGACGAGATCTTAAGCCTGTATCGCCAACAACAGCCGCAGACCGAGATCCGGGTGATTTATGGCTCCAGTGGCAAGATGACCACCCAGATCCGCCATGGCGCACCCTATGATGTGTTCTTTTCTGCCGATATCCAGTTTCCGCAGCAATTGTATCAGGAAGGGCTGGCCGTACTGGCGCCGCAACGTTATGCCCAGGGGCGGATTGTGCTGTGGAGTCCACGCCAGAATATGAGCGGCATCAGCTTAACCGAGCTGCCACAACTCGCGCTGCACCGATTGGCGATTGCCCAGCCCAGCCATGCCCCTTATGGTCAGCGTGCTCAGGAGGCATTAATCGCCGCCGGCGTCTGGCAGACCTTGCAAGCCAAATTAGTTTATGGCGAAAATATTGCGCAAACCGCGCAGCTGGCACAAAGTGGCGGTGCAGAGGTCGCCATCATTGCTTTATCGCTGGCGAAATTTCCTGAGCTGGCCCGACATGGCTATCAGCTGATCCCGGCAGAGTTGCATCAACCCCTGACCCAGGCTTACACCATCACCCGTAAAGGCGAGGCCAAAACCAGCGCCTGGCACTTTGTCACCTTTATGCAAAGCGCCGCGGTACTGGCTATCCTGCAGCAGTATGGTTTTGAACAACCTGGGCTCAGCACTACAACGGAGCCTGGCGATGCTTAACCTGGCACCAGAGGACTGGCTGGCCATTCAGGTCACCCTAAAACTGTGTTTTTATACCACGCTGATCTTACTGCTGATCGGCACACCGTTGGCGTTCTGGCTGGCACAGGCACAAAGCCGCTGGCGCACGGCTATTCAGGCTCTGGTTGCCTTGCCGCTGGTGCTGCCGCCGACGGTACTGGGCTTTTATCTGCTGCTATTACTGGGGCCGCACGGCGCTATCGGCAGCACGCTGGAAGCGCTGGGGCTGCGCCATCTGGCCTTTAGTTTTAGCGGTATTTTAATTGGCTCAGTGATTTACTCCCTGCCTTTTACAGTGCAGCCACTGTTGGAAGCCTTTCGCCGCATGGGGCAACGTCCACTGGAGGTTGCCGCTACTCTGGGTGCCAATCAATGGGATCAGTTTTTTAATGTGGTGCTGCCACTTTGCCGCGGCGGCTTTGTCGTTGCTGCAACCCTGACCTTTGCGCATACGCTGGGCGAATTTGGCGTGATCCTGATGCTCGGCGGCAGTATTCCCGGTGAAACCCAGGTGTTATCGGTGTTAATTTACGATCATACCGAAGCGATGAACTACAGCCAGGCTCACCAGTTATCACTCGGGCTGTTGCTCACCGCCTTTGTGGTGCTGTTTATTGTCTATGGCCTGAACCGCCGCCTGGAACGCGAGGTCAGCTTATGATGTCGTTCTGGCCAGCGCGCTGGTGTTCCCCTGCCTCGGCCGCGCCTGCCAAGGCGCTAAGCAAGCAAGATGCCGGCACGCTGACTGTCGATTTGACGGTGCAGCAGCAGAACTTTAGTCTGCAATTTAACGAGCAAATCCCGCTGCAAGGCGTCACTGCACTATTTGGCCGCTCCGGCTGCGGTAAAACCACGCTGCTGCGCGCTATCGCCGGGCTGGATCGCCACCCGACAGCCCGGATCCATTTTGCTGAGCAGCCCTGGCAAACCGCAGACACCTTTATGCCAGTGCATCAAAGGCGGATTGGTATGGTGTTTCAGGAAAGCAGTTTGCTGCCGCATCTGAATGTGCAGCAAAACCTGCTGTTTGGCTATCAGCGGCGAGCCAGCCGGCTGCAGGTGCAGCTGCAGCCGGCTGATGTTATCGACTTACTGGAATTAGACCCACTGCTGACGCAAACGCCAGGCCAACTGTCCGGCGGCCAGCGCCAGCGGGTAGCATTGGGGCGGGCCTTACTCAGTCAGCCGCAGCTGCTGCTGTTGGATGAACCGCTGGCGTCGCTGGACCAGCAAAGCCGGCAGGAAATCTTACCTTTTTTACAAAAAGTGGCCCGTGAGCTGAATATACCGATGCTACTGGTAAGTCATCAATTAGAAGATGTGGTGAAACTGGCCGATCACTTGCTGTTACTGCAGGATGGACGGGTAATCAGCCGTGGCCCGCTGGCACAGCAACTGCTGCAGCCGGAGTTCGCCGCCTGTGGTGCTATGTCGGTATTAACGGCAGTCTATCAGAGCTGTCAGCACTTTATGCTACAGCTCACTGTGGGTGGCCAATTACTGCAAGTGCCTGCACCTGTTAGCTCGCCGACTGCGAACGGCAGTTACCGGCTGAGGATCCTGGCACGCGATGTCGCCTTAAGCCTTAAGCCACTGGCCGGCAGCTCGGTCACTAATCAGCTGGCCGTAACGATCATCGCTATTCAGGCTGCTGCGCACCCGGCAGAAGTTCTAGTGCAGCTTGAGGTGGCGGGTCAGCCGCTGCAAGCGCTGCTAACCCGACAATCGGCACAGCGGCTGGCCTTAACGCCTGGCCAGGCACTCTTTGCGCAGATTAAAGCCGTCGCACTGGATTAACTGGATTAAACAGCGGCGACGCCACTAAAACGGCTTACTGACTAAACAGCTGTGCTGCCCGCCGATCAATTTCTTCCTGCGACAAATCCTCAATATGGGTTGCCAGCATCCAGCCATGACCAAAGGGATCGAGTAAGGCGGCACTGCGATCACCATAAAACTGGTCTGCCACCGGCATTAATAACTTCGCCCCCGCCGCAACAGCCTGAGCCACCGTCTGATCCACATCAGGCACATAGACCATCACCGTAACCGGGGTACCACCCAGCATATCAGGGCTCTTACTGCCCCACTCATCATTTTGTTCACTTAGCATAAACAGCGCCTGGCCGATTCGCAGTTCAGCATGCATCACGCTGCCCCCTGGCATATCGAGCCGTAACACCAATTCAGCGGCAAAGGCCCGTTGATAAAATTCAATCGCCGCCGCTGCGTTCTTCACAGTTAAATAAGGAATAGCACTGGCATAACCGTCCGGGATCGCTTGCACCTTGCTCATCTCTCGCTCCTAATCTGGATTAACCGCTTCCGGCGGTAACGGACTTTTGCAGTATGCCGCGGCATACTGGCAGAAAACGCTTTAAAGCTTAGCGCAGCGCTGCACTAATGCCAGATTGGATCTACTGTAACAACTGACCAAAGGGCTGAATGGTTACGGCTTCACCGCTGGCAACACTGCCGCTGTCTTGCGGCAGCACGATATAGCAATTGGCATTGGCGATGGAGCTCAGCATACCTGAGCTTTGGCTGCCCAAGGTTTTTACGAACAGCCCCTCGGCAGTGGCCCAATAGTAACCACGCTGATAATCCGCGCGACCTGGCTGTTTTTTTAAGGTAACAGTCGTCACTGCTGTGAGTTGGTTGGCTGGCGAGACGGCAGCACCGGCCAGCTTTAGCAGCACCGGCTGAACCAGTTGATCCAGCGTCACCACAGCCGCCACCGGATTACCGGGCAAACCAAAAAACCAACAGTTTTCCAATTTACCAAAGGCAAAAGGTTTGCCGGGTTTAATCGCCACTTTCCAGAAATTCACCTGGCCCAGTTCAGACAGCATTTGCCGGGTATAGTCGGCATCGCCAACCGAGACGCCGGCGCTGGTAATCAGCGCATCGGCATCGCGCATCGCGCTTTGAAACGCAGAACGAATTGCTGCTGGCTGATCCGGCAATAAGCCCAGATCCAACACCTCGACCCCAAGGCGTTGCAGCATGGCGCGCAATACTACCCGGTTGCTGTCATAGATATGACCTTCCGGTAACGGCTGTCCCGGTAACACCAGTTCATCACCCGTGGAGAAGATGGCAATCTTAAGCTTACGCCTGACCGCCACATCAGCAATACCCAGCGACGCCAATAGGCCTAATTGTGGCGCAGTTAACCGGCAACCAGCACTAAGCACCTGCTGCCCATTTTTTAGATCTTCGCCAGCTTTTCGTACATTTTCACCCACTTTCGGCACAAAATCTGCGATAACTTTGCCATCTTGCAGCCGTACCTGCTCCTGCATAATGACCGTATCGGCACCCGCCGGCAGTACAGCACCGGTCATAATCCGCACGCAGCTTTGTGGCGCTAACGCAGCAGCAAAGGCATGGCCGGCCAGCGCCGAACCTTGCTGTGTTAACGCTTGCCCGGCTTTGACCTCAGCCGCCCGCACCGCATAGCCATCCATCGCTGAGTTGTCGTAGCCCGGCACATCAAAACTGGCCAGCACCGGCTCTGCCAGTACCCGATCCAGCGCTTGCGCCAGTGGCACCTGCTCAGTCTCACTGACAGTGCTGACCTGTGCCAACATCTGCGCCAGGGCATCCGCCACCGGCAGCAAAAGGCTTGCTGTCATAGCTTGCCGCCCTGCTGGTTAACCATCCAGACGGCGGCCTCAACCCGTGAGCGTAAGCCCAGCTTTTTCAGCAGATGTTTAACATGTACCTTCACGGTACCATCAGAGATATTCAGTTCGCGGGCAATCACTTTATTGCTCATACCTTTGGCAATCAGATGCAAAATCTCATATTCGCGGTTGGTCAAACTGTTTAGCTCAGCCGGCGTTTTCGCCTGTGGCCGACGCAAGGCGGTGGCCAGCACCTGGGTAATGGCTTCACTTAATACCATCTTACCTTCCAGTGCTTTTTTAATTTGATCCAGTAACACTTCCGGATCGGTATCTTTTAATAAATAGCCATCGGCGCCATTACTGATGGCTTTGACAATATCTTCATCGGCATCTGATACGGTCAGCATCACAATGCGTGACGTCACGCCCTCATCGCGCATCCGCTTCAGGGTTTCCAGCCCATCCATACCTTGCATATTCAGATCAAGAATAATCAGGTCCGGATCCAGTTCTGCGGCCAGTTTAATTGCATCCTGACCATTACTGGCTTCCGCTATCACCTCTAATTCGTCTTCTAACGCCAGCAACTGCTTTAAGCCTTTGCGTAATAAAGGGTGATCATCAACCAGCATTACGCTGGAAATTTGCTCTGACATAACTAGCTCCTGACTGCCGGCCCTGCGGCTCTACCCATATTAGCCTAGATCCAGCAGTTTGATACTTTGATGTACATCATACTAATGGCGGCTACCACCAGTAGCCAAGGTTGGCACCAATGGAGTAACCCCTGACAAAACCATATCTATGTTATTGTTTTTAAGAAGATAGCCGTATTGATTTCTACCGCACTACCACTTTTGAGGTACTCCCATTAAGCTGGCGCAGCTGCCTGGCTAACTCCTTAGGTACATTGTGTCAGTCGCCGTCGCCTATCACACTTGCAACAGTAAGCACTCTGCCGAAAAACAGGAGTTAACTGATGTCAGATTTAAAAAGGTGGCAACCGGAAGATGAAAACTTCTGGCAACAAAGCGGGCGTGGCATCGCTACCCGCAATCTATGGATCTCTATACCCAGCCTGCTCTGCGGGTTCGCGGTCTGGATGATGTGGAGCATCATTAGTGTTCAGATGCTAAATCTTGGGTTTCCGTATTCCGCCTCGGAGCTCTTTACCCTGGCAGCAATCGCTGGTTTAAGTGGCGCGACCTTGCGCATTCCGGCCAGCTTCTTTGTCCGGCTCTGTGGTGGGCGCTATACCATTTTCCTTACCACCAGCTTATTGATGATCCCAGCGTTTGGCACCGGTATCGCATTACAGGATCCCAATACACCGTTCTGGGTGTTTCAGTTGATGGCCTTATTGTCCGGCATCGGTGGTGGTAACTTTGCCGCTTCAATGTCGAATATCAGCTTCTTCTTCCCGAAAAAACAGCAAGGTTTAGCGCTGGGCATGAATGCCGGCCTGGGTAACTTTGGTGTCACCACCATGCAGATCCTGATCCCGCTATTTATGACCTTTGGTGCCTTTACCCTGGTCGGTGGCGGTGAGCCAATGATCCTGCAAAAGGCCAGTGGTACCCTGATTGGGAGTATCCCGGCTGGAAGTGAAACCTGGATCCAGAATGGCGGTTTCTTATGGCTATTGCTGTTAATCCCGCTGGCCTTTGCCATCTGGTTTGGCATGAATAATATCAATACTGAAGAGGTAACACCTAAGCTACCGAGCGCCGTCGGTTCCTTCTCCATTCAGCTGGCGATGTATGGCATTGGCTTGATCGCCTCGGTAATTGGTTTATGGCTGATTCTACCGGCCAGTGCCAATGGCTCTGGCTTTAGTATTCCGAAAGAACTGGTATTAGTGCTGGTACCAATGGCCACAGTACTGGCGCTGAAAGTATTGCCGGGCGCCATCCGTGCCAGTCTGGACCGGCAGTATAAGATTTTCAATAATAAGCACACCTGGGTCATGAGCATTCTGTATGTCATGACCTTTGGTTCCTTTATCGGTTTTGCCGCCGCGCTGCCGTTGTCGATCCAGGTGATCTTTGGCTACAGCCACCTGATGGTAGATGGCGTGATGACCCACAACACTCCAAATCCGAATGGTCCCAGCGCCCTGACCTATGCCTGGATCGCCCCCTTTATCGGCGCCTTAATCCGGCCAGTGGGTGGTTGGATCTCAGATCGTTTAGGTGGTGCTCTGGTTACCCAGATCTGTGCCGTGGTGATGGTACTGGCAGCCTTAGGTGCCGCCTTCTTTATGCAGCAGGCTTATCAATCGGCAACACCAGAGCAGTACTTTATGCCGTTCTTCCTGATTTTCCTGCTATTGTTTGCCGCCAGCGGCATTGGTAATGCGTCAACCTTTAAAACCATTGCTGTGGTGTTTCCAAAAGAACAAGCCGGGCCGGTGCTGGGCTGGACCTCTGCCGTCGCCGCCTACGGTGCCTTCTATATTCCACAGGTATTTGGTGAGCAGATCAAAGCCGCAACCCCGGAATATGCGATGATCGGCTTTGCCATCTTCTATGCGCTGTGTCTGGTACTAAACTGGTTCTTCTACCTGCGGAAAAGTGGCGAGTTTTATAACCCTTAAGCTTGTCTGCGAGCATGCAAGGCGCAGCCCTCAACAGGGCTGCGCTTTTTTTCAGGCTGTTTTCGGTTGCTGCAGGTATTCCGGTAAGAAGCGGAAGTATACCCCAGTGCCGCCCTCTGGCCGGCGTCGGATACTGATCTCCCCGGCCAGATGTTTGCTTCGTTCCTGAATAATGGCTAAACCATAATGATTAAGTTTTTCGGCTTTATCCGGGATCCCGACACCGTCATCCTCCACCGCCAGTAAAATATACTTTTGCCCATCCTGCTGCAGGCTAATGGTCAGATTCTGCCCCTGACTGTGGTGCACCGCATTCTGGCTGGCTTCGCGGATAATCTGCAGTAAATGAATTTCTTCATGCGGTGCCAGCGGCACATTCGCCAGCTGATAATCCAACCGGATCTGTAAGCCCGACTGTTCGCTTAACTGGCTGACGGTGGTCTGCAGCGCACTGAGCAAGCCAGCTCCATCGACTTTCAGACGGAAAGTGGTTAACAGCTCGCGTAACTGCCGGTAAGCGGCATCGAGGCCACTTTTTAGCTCTGCTGACACATCCTGCATCACCAGACGGTCATCCTTGTTAATGGCTTTATTGAGCCGGGTCACCTGAATTTTCAAATAGGATAAGGCCTGCGCCAGTGAATCATGTAACTCGCGCGCTATGACCGTACGCTCCTGCATCAGCGCTAACCGCCGCACCTGCTCTTCTTCTGATTTTAAACTCAGCGCCAAAGCCAGTTGATCGGCAATGGCCATCACCAGCTGTTGTTGCCACAACAACATCTTCTCTGAGGCGTTCAGCCGTACGACCAGAACGCCATATTTATGTCTCTCCCGCTGCAACACAAAGTTGTGCACCTGACACTGCTGCCGGCTCAATGTCTCAGTTAAACAGTCGCCACAGTTTTCAGCCGCACAGGGATCCGCCAGGCTGTCGGCATGAATTTGCAGGTAAGGTTGATTTCCTTGCTCAGTAAACAGACAGAGCTCGATATCTGCCAGGCCGGTAATACTGCGCAGTTGGCTGATGATCTCGGAAAAGTCCTGATACTCTGAGGTATGTTCGCTGATCCGCTGCGCGGTGTTATATAGAAATTTCAGGGTCGTATTGGTTTGGGTCAGCTCTGCCGTTTGCTCTTCCACCCGCTTCTCAAGATTGCCGTACATATAACCAATGGCCGTATTCATCTTATTAAAGCTGGTAGCCAACATCCCGAGCTCATCCTGATGCTGCGGCGTGATACGGTGAGTAAAGTCGCCCTGCGCAATACGCCGGGCACCGCGGATCAACTCTTTTAACGGCTCCTCCACCATCACCTTCAACCAATACATGACGATGATCGACAGCAAGATGGTGGCCATCACCGCGATAACCTGCACCGAGCGAAACGCCTTAACCTTTTGCTCTGCATCCTGCTGGATCACCAGCACCAGCTCATCCAACAATCTGACCTGCTCGGCCAGGCCGGCTTCCAATTCGGCTGGAGGAACGGCGCCAGACTCCAGCGCAGGCGCCAACTGTTGCCAGTGCTGAAAAGCACTCTGGTATTTTTGCAGAATGTCTGGCTGATGCAAAAAACGCTGAAAAACCGGATGCTGCCAACTGCTGGCAAATTGCTCATTGGCTCTTTGCAGTTTAGTGACGTCCTGTTGCAGCGTTAACCAGGCCAGGCGATAGCTTTGCATCCGTAGCGAGCCGGCAACATTAACTGCATGCGCATCGCTGTCAGCCTTATCCGACAACCAATACGACACCATCATCGTTGATAACGCCAACGTCACGATACAGGCCAGAGCGATATTGATCCGGGTAACAATTGAAAAGGTGCGCATCTGAAACTCCCACTACTGTCTGTTCTAAGCTTAACCCGCCAGCGCCTTTCCTGCAGAAAAATCCGCTTGCCAAATCTACGGGGATACTTGGGCTACCCCCTTTTCCCCAGCCAGAGTGCACCTTCAGACAAAGTGAGTAGACGCCTGCAGCCAAGGCCTGCATTTTCAAGCATTTAGTCAATTATCGCACTACCACCTTTGGGGTATTTTTCTTAATTTTCAGCAATTTAGCAGCATGGCAACCTTGATCTGAATCAAGCAGAATTGAGTGGTAGTTTCTATAGTGTGCTTACTGAAAAAGCAAAAACCTCTGTTCATGCAGGACAGGACCAGGAGTCAAGTATGAGTCATCTGTTAGATAAACTGCGGTTTTTTAAAACCCGCAAAACCCCCTTTGCCAATGGCCACGGGGTGACCACCAATGAGGACCGGACCTGGGAGCAAGGCTACCGGCAACGCTGGCAGCACGATAAGGTGGTACGTTCCACGCACGGTGTAAACTGTACCGGCTCTTGTAGTTGGAAAATCTATGTCAAAGACGGCCTGGTCACCTGGGAAACCCAGCAAACCGACTATCCGCGTACCCGTCCGGATCTGCCAAACCATGAACCCCGTGGCTGTCCGCGTGGCGCCAGCTATTCCTGGTATATCTACAGTGCCAACCGGCTGAAATATCCGAAAGTGCGGCAGCAACTGATGAAGCTGTGGCGTGAAGCCCGGGTGCAGCATAAAGATCCGGTGAAAGCCTGGGAATCAATCGTCAGCGATCCGCTAAAAGCCAAAAGCTACAAAGAACGCCGCGGTTTGGGCGGCTTTGTCCGTGCCAGCTGGGATGAAGTCAACGAGCTGATTGCCGCTTCTAACGTTTACACCACTAAAACCTATGGCCCTGACCGGGTGACCGGTTTCTCGCCGATCCCAGCAATGTCGATGGTGTCCTACGCCGCTGGTGCCCGTTATCTGTCGCTGATTGGCGGTAACTGTTTAAGCTTTTACGACTGGTACTGCGACTTACCCCCGGCCTCACCGCAAATTTGGGGCGAGCAAACCGACGTACCAGAATCCGCCGACTGGTATAACTCGAACTACATTATCGTTTGGGGCTCGAACGTGCCGCAAACCCGCACCCCGGACGCACACTTCCTGACCGAAGTCCGTTACAAAGGTACTAAGACCTGTGTCATTACCTCGGACTACTCAGAAGCCTCTAAGTTTGGTGATACCTGGTTAGCACCGCGTCAGGGTACCGATGCTGCCCTGGCCATGGCGTTTGGCCATGTGATTTTAAAAGAATTCCACGTTGATAATCCGAGTGCTTACTTTACTGACTACGTGCGTCGTACTACCGATATGCCGATGTTGGTAATGTTAGAGGAGCAAAACGGGGTGCTAACCACCGGCCGCTTCCTGCGCGCGGCCGATCTGGTGAATAACCTGGGTGAAGACAATAACCCGGATTGGAAAACCATTGCTGTTAACAAAGATGGTCGCCTGACCAGCCCGAATGGTGCCATTGGTTATCGTTGGGGCCAGGCCGGCAAATGGAACCTGGAGCAAAAAGACAAAGACGGTGAGCTGGAGCTGCAGCTGAGTTTAAAAGACAACCGCGACGAGCTGGTGGATGTTGGCTTCCCGTATTTTGGTGGTGCACCACACGAGTACCAGTACTTCCAGCATACCGATCATGCTGATGTACAAATGCGCAAAATTCCTGCCAAACGCGTCGAGCTGGCCAGTGGCGGTACCGCGCTGGTCGCTACCGTATTTGACCTGATGCTGGCGCAATATGGTGTGGATAATGGTATTGGTGATGAAAGCCGGGCGAAATCCTACACCGATAACGTGCCTTACACCCCGGGCTGGCAAGAAGCTATTACCGGCGTGAAGCCGGATGATGTGATTCGGGTCGCGCGTGAGTTTGCCCGTAATGCCGATAAAACCCGAGGCCGCTCGATGGTCATCGTCGGCGCCGCGCTGAACCACTGGTACCACATGGATATGAACTACCGTGGCCTGATCAATATGCTGATGATGTGTGGCTGTATCGGTCAAAGTGGCGGCGGCTGGGCGCACTATGTCGGTCAGGAAAAACTACGGCCACAAACCGGCTGGACCCCACTGGCCTTTGCGCTGGATTGGCAACGGCCACCACGCCATATGAACGGTACCTCGTTCTTCTACAATCATTCCAGCCAATGGCGTTACGAAAAGCTGGATATGACAGAAGTCATTTCGCCACTGGCCAATAAAGACAAATGGTCTGGCAGTATTGTCGACTATAACAGCCGCGCCGAACGCATGGGCTGGTTACCTTCAGCACCACAGCTGGGCACGAATCCGCTAAAACTGGCGGCCGCAGCCAAAGCTGCCGGTAAAGAGCTGAAAGACTATGTGGTGGAGCAATTAACCTCGCGCAATATTAAATTTGCCTGTGAGCAACCGGAAAACCCACAAAACTTCCCACGCAATATGTTTATCTGGCGCTCTAACCTGCTGGGTTCAAGCGGTAAAGGCCATGAATATATGCTGCGGCACTTACTGGGCACCAAACACGGCCTGCTTGGCAAAGATTTAGGCGGTTTTGGCGGTAAAAAGCCGGAAGATGTGGAGTGGACCGATCAGCCGGCTGAAGGTAAGGTCGATCTGTGGGTGACGCTGGATTTCCGCATGTCTACCACCTGTCTGTATTCCGACATCGTACTGCCTACCGCCACCTGGTATGAAAAAGATGATATGAATACCTCGGATATGCATCCTTTTATTCACCCGTTAACCGCGGCCATTGATCCGGTGTGGGAAGCCCGCAGTGACTGGGAAATCTTTAAAGGCATCGCTCAGGCGTTCTCTAAAGCTGCCGTTGGTCACTTAGGCGTGGAAACCGATGTTGTTACCACACCGATGCACCACGATACGCCTGCCGAGCTGGCACAGCCTTATGGCGTAAAAGCCTGGTGGAAAGGGGAATGTGAGGCCATTCCGGGCATCACTATGCCACACATTAATATTGTAGAACGCGACTACCCTAATACCTATGCCCGCTTTACTTCAGTGGGTCCACTGCTGGAGAGAATCGGTAACGGCGGTAAAGGCATTAGCTGGGATACCAAGGATGAAGTGGAGTTTCTGCGTAAGCTGAACCGGGTACATACCGCTGACGGCGTGAATAAAGGTATGGCGAAAATCGATAGTGCTATCGATGCCGCAGAAATGATCCTGACGCTGGCACCGGAAACCAACGGCCACGTGGCGGTAAAAGCCTGGGGCGCACTGAGTAAAATCACCGGCCGCGACCATACCCATCTGGCGACCAAAAAGGAAGAAGAGAAAATCCGCTTCCATGACATCGTGGCCCAGCCACGCAAGATCATCAGCTCACCCACCTGGTCAGGGCTGGAAGATGAGCATGTGTCTTACAACGCTGGCTATACCAACGTGCATGAACTGATCCCTTGGCGCACCATTACCGGCCGTCAGCAGTTCTATCAGGACCATGAGTGGATGCGCGACTTCGGTGAGCAGCTGTGTAGCTACAAGCCGCCAATTAACCTGAAAACAGTGCAGCCGGTGCTGAACAAGAAGTCGAATGGTAACAAAGAAATTGTACTGAACTGGATCACGCCACATCAGAAGTGGGGGATTCACAGTACTTACTCTGACAACCTGTTAATGCTGACCTTATCGCGTGGCGGTCCCATTGTCTGGCTCAGTGAAATTGATGCCAAAGCAGCCGGTATTGAAGATAACGACTGGATTGAAATCTTTAACGTCAACGGTGCTATTGCGGCCCGCGCCGTGGTGTCACAGCGAGTACCAGAAGGTATGAGCATGATGTATCACGCCCAGGAGCGGATCGTTAACGTGCCCGGCAGTGCGTTAACCGGTACCCGTGGCGGTATCCATAACTCAGTCACCCGTGCCGTAATGAAGCCGACGCATATGATCGGTGGTTATGCCCAGCAGGCTTACGGTTTTAACTACTACGGTACCGTTGGCTGTAACCGGGACGAGTTTGTCATTGTGCGCAAGATGAGCCGTGTCGACTGGCTTGATACTAAATAAGGTTGGAGTAAGTAAGATGAAAGTTAGAGCCCAAATTGGCATGGTGCTGAATTTAGACAAGTGCATAGGTTGCCACACTTGCTCCATCACCTGCAAAAACGTCTGGACCTCGCGTGAAGGGGTCGAATACGCCTGGTTTAACAATGTTGAAACCAAGCCTGGTATCGGCTTTCCGAAAGAGTGGGAAAATCAGCAAAAATGGAATGGCGGCTGGGTCCGCGAAAACGGCAAGCTGCAACTAAAAATCGGTGGCAAGCGCCGCATTCTGGCAAATATTTTCGCCAACCCGGACTTACCGGAAATTGACGACTACTATGAGCCGTTCGACTTTGATTACCAGCATTTACACAATGTGGGCGATACCAAGCACCAGCCGGTGGCCCGCCCGCGTTCGCTGATTAGCGGCCAGCGGATGGAGAAAATCGAGTGGGGTCCAAACTGGGAAGAAATCCTCGGTACCGAATTCGAAAAGCGCAAAAAAGATACCAACTTCAACGAAGTGGTGCAAAAAGACATCTACGGTCAGTTTGAAAAGACCTTTATGATGTACTTACCCCGGTTGTGCGAGCACTGTTTAAACCCGGCTTGCGTGGCGGCCTGCCCGTCAGGTGCCATCTACAAACGCGAAGAAGACGGCATAGTGCTGATCGATCAGGACAAATGCCGCGGCTGGCGGATGTGTGTCTCGGCCTGTCCGTACAAAAAAATCTACTACAACTGGAAGTCCGGTAAATCCGAAAAATGTACGTTCTGCTTCCCGCGGATTGAAGCCGGTCAGCCGACGACTTGTTCGGAAACTTGTGTCGGCCGTATCCGCTACTTAGGCGTGCTGCTGTACGATGCCGACCGCATTGAGTCAGCCGCAAGTGTCGCCAACGAAAAAGATCTGTACCAGGCACAGCTGGATATCTTCCTCGATCCGAACGACCCGGCAGTGATTGCCGCGGCCCGTGCCGAAGGCATCAGCGATAACTGGATTAAAGCAGCCCAGCGTTCACCGGTGTATATGATGGCGATGGATTGGAAAGTCGCGCTGCCACTGCACCCTGAGTACCGTACCCTGCCGATGGTCTGGTATGTACCACCACTGTCACCGATCCAAAGCGCAGTGCAAGCCGGTCATGTCGGCATGAATGGCGAAATTCCGGATCTGAAGTCGCTGCGTATTCCGCTGCGTTACCTGGCCAATATGCTGACTGCTGGCGACGAAGCGCCGGTAGTTCGCGCCCTAGAGCGAATGATTGCGATGCGCGCCTTTAAACGTTCGCAACAGGTTGATGGCGTCGAGGATCTGGATGTGCTGAAGCAAGTGGGTCTCAATGCGCTGCAGGTAGAAGAAATGTATCGCTATATGGCGCTGGCCAATTATGAAGATCGCTTTGTGATCCCAACCAGCCACCGTGCCTATGCCGAAAATGCCTATGACCTGAAATCCAGCTGTGGCTTTACCTTTGGTAATGGCTGTGGCGATGGCAATAACGACGTTAACCTGTTTGGCACTAAGGCCAAAGGTGTACGCCAGGTTATTCCGGTTGAGCTAAAGGATTAAGGGGGTTATATGCAAATTCTACAGTTAATTTCCGTGCTATTGGATTACCCCAGGCCCGAGCTGGTTGCCGCACAGGATGAGTTACTGGCCGTGGTTGCGGCCAGTGAGTTACCGCAGAGCAAGAAAGACAGTCTCAGTGCCTTTATCAGTCAGCGCTGCGGCGCTGAGCTGATGGACTGGCAATCCGAATACGATGGTCTGTTTGAACGTGGTCGCTCCTTATCGCTACTGATTTTTGAGCATGTGCATGGCGAATCACGTGCCCGTGGTCAGGCCATGGTTGATTTACAGGCGCAGTACAAAGCAGCCGGTTTAGATATCGGGGTCAAAGAATTACCGGACTACCTGCCACTCTATCTGGAGTTTTTATCTACCCAGGGCGCGGAAAATGCGCAAATTGGGCTGGAAGAAATTGCGCCTATCCTGGCGGTATTGACCTGCCGGCTGGAACAGCGCGACTCGAATTACGCCGCTTTGTTCCAGGCCCTGCTGGCGCTATCGGCAGCAGAGGTCGACCTGGCCGATATCAAGGCGCAAATCGCTAACGAAAAACGCGACGACAGCCCTAAGGCGCTGGATAAAGTCTGGGAAGAGGAAATGGTGACCTTTATGAGCGCTGAGCAATCCAACAGCGCCTGCGGCACCGGCAATAAACCGAGTGAATCACAACGGCGCGATCAATTTGTACCGCTGAGCACGGATTTATTGCATACCGACGCCCTGGCACAAGAACTATTTCACGAAGCCGCCGCGAAGCGCGCTTAAGGAGCATTTACATGGCACACTTAAACCTGTTTGCCTTTGGGATCTACCCCTATATTGCCATCGCCATTATGGTGATTGGCAGCTGGATCCGTTACGACCGCGAACAATACAGCTGGAAAACCAGCTCATCCCAGCTGTTGGAAAGCAAACAACTGCGTAAAGGCAGTATTGCTTTTCATATCGGTATTCTGGGGATCTTTTTAGGTCACTTTGCCGGCCTGCTGCTACCAAAAGAGCTTTGGTATCTGTTTGGTATTACCAGCTCAATGAAGCAAATGATCGCTATCGTTGCCGGTGGCATCTTTGGCCTGATCTGTTTCTACGGCCTGACTATCCTGATTAAACGCCGGCTGTTTAACCCTCGCATCCGAGCTACCAGTAACCCGATGGATATCGCTATCCTGCTGTTACTGTACGCGCAATTAATCCTGGGCTTACTGTCTATCTTTGTCTCGATGGGGCATTTGGACGGTACTGAAATGCTGAAATTAATGGCTTGGGCACAAAACACTGTCACCTTTAATTCCGTTGCCGCGGCAGAGTCAATTAGCAGCGTGCATTGGATCTTTAAGCTGCATGTGTTCCTTGGCTTAAGCTTGTTTGTAGTATTCCCGTTCAGCCGCTTAGTGCATATGTTAAGTGTGCCGGTACAGTATATGCGCCGGCAGCACCAGATAGTGCGGCAGCGGTTTGTGCGGTAAAGGTGGGATGGTTTAATCGTGTTTGCGGCAGTGCTTGCGACCATTCATCCGGTGGTAAGCACTCCGTACAACTTTGCCGGGGCACGCCGTAAATACATCCCTGTAGGCTCCCCTTTCGCATCCATGCGAAAGACGTCCCCGGCCAAAGTGTACTGCGCGCTGACCACCTCGTTTCAGACTGAGGTTAAGTTCGCCAACAGTATTTGGCTTCCGAGGTTAATATGATTCAAGTAAATAACATCCCAATTAGCGAAGCCGCCATTATGGCGGAAATGCAGTATCATCCGGCAGACAGCAAACGTACGGCGATGTTAAAAGCCGCCGAGTCGCTGGTGATTGGCGAACTGCTGCGCCAGCGTGCGACCGCGCTGGGGCTGGAAATCAGCACCGAAAATAATGTCGTCACCGAAAATAACTATCTGGATGCGTTACTGGCGCACGAGGTGGTGATCCCCACGGCCACAGATGCCGAATGTGAGCAGTATTACAAACTGAATCCGCAACGCTTTACCAGCTCACCGCTGTTAGAGGTACGGCATATCCTGTTGGCCGCGGCGCCGGAAGATGATGCTGCCCGGGTTGAAGCTAAAACCCTATCGGAGATACTGATCCAACAGTTGCAGCAAGGCACACCCTTTGTCGAGGCCGCCCGCACCTACTCGGCCTGTCCGTCGAAAGAAACTGGCGGCAGTCTTGGACAAATCAGTCGTGGTCAGACCGTGCCGGAGTTTGAGCGGCAGATTTTTAGTGCTGAACCCGGTTTAGTGCCGCAGGGCGTCGAAAGTCGGTATGGGGTGCATGTGGTCGAAGTGATGCGTAAGGTACCAGGTCAACCCCTGCCTTACAGCGCCGTTAAGCAAAAAATTGCCGATTACTTAAATGAAAAGGTAAGGCGTAAAGCCATTGCCCAGTACATTCATCAACTGATCGTTCAGGCCAACATTGATGGCTATGACTTTCAGTTATCTGACTCACCACTGATGCAGTAACAGGCATTCCTGGCTCCACAACCAGCATCCGTGCTGGTCTCTCCGCGCCGCCACTGGTGTTCAGCTGGCGGTTTTTTCTTACCGGAATACGGCCTGGTTTAAGTGCAAACCGTTAATTAGCGTCTGGGTTGATATGCATAGGCATCGCGCAGAATGCGATCGCGCTGGCGATCAAAGCGGTCATGCTCGCGTTCCACTTTTACCGCAAATTTGTCGTAAGCCCGATCCACCTTGCGCTGAAATTTCTCCCGCTCTTTATGATGTGGCCGGCCTTTCCCTTTGCGGGTATCGTTCCGGTATTCACGGGCCAGTTTGTCCAGCTCCCGATCCAGCTCACGCTCATAACTGGCCAGTTTACGCTGATGCTCAGCCGCTAAACGACGTAGTTGCTGACGGGTACGATCGTCAAGACGTGGTGGGGCATGCCGGATTTCATAATGCCGGCTATAACCCTGGTACACCGGATCAATCCGCGCCACCCTTAACAACTCGTCTGCCGCCCGTTGCAGCGTAAAGGCGACCACATCCTGTGCCACCTGCTCGACCGGATCATAGCGCTGCTGATGCGCACTCAGCGGCCAGGCCGTTAAGGTTAATAGGGTGGCAATTACCAAGCTTTTATTGATACCTGTTTTCATAGCAGGCTCCATTTCTGGCTAAACACCTGTTGATTGTGGCCCACCGGCCTTAACCGACGCTGAAGCAATTTCCCCTGTACCACCGATGGGGTAACAACTGCTGTAATGACGCGACCTGGCAAGCCAGCCTGGCGGTTACAGTTAGCAAAATTTGATCTGGATCAACCTTTCACCGCGCTAAGCATCTAAGCTAAACCACAATATCTAGTGATAATTAACAACACCAACACAAGATAGAGGGTTTTATGCTGTATTACACCGCTGAACAAGTTGTCTGGCAAGAAGTACCCGGCGAAGTGTCGCTGGCATACACCTTCAGTGGCTGCCAGCTGGGCTGTAAAGGTTGCCATAGCGCCGATAGCTGGGATCCCAAACAAGGACGCCCCCTTAGCCCGGAGCATTTTCAGCAACGTTTGCAGGATTATCAGGGGTTGATTAGCTGTGTGCTGTTTTTAGGCGGCGAATGGGCAGCGCCAGCATTACTAAAACTGCTGACGCTGAGTAAAACCGCAGGCTTAAAACGCTGCCTCTATACCGGGCTGGAACTGGCTGAGCTAAGCCCATCCATCCGCAGTGAGCTGACTTTTGTGAAAACCGGGCGCTGGTTTGCTGCGCGCGGCGGTTTGCAAAGCCCAACCACCAATCAAAGATTTATCGATTTGCGAACAGGCCAGTGTCTGAATTCGCACTTTCAACAACGCAACTAACACAATGCAAGAGGGAATGGCTATGGCGGCGCTTAACACCGAACAACTACAAAAGAAACTAAGTTTTATTGAGCAATATTTACTGGCACCTAATGCTGCCGATGGTTCGAAACTGGATGCCAATGCCAATGTCACCCAGAAAAATATTGCGACCCTGGAGGCTGAGCTGATGAAAGATCAGTTTATTCAGGTTAATCGCGCTCTGGTCAGCAATAAGATCGCTGAGTTATTTGATGCTGAGCTGGCGAAGGAGTATCTGCGCCAAATTGAGCAACATGAAATTTATGTGCATGACGAAACCAGCCTGAAGCCCTATTGTGTGTCGGTTACCATGTATCCGTTCTTACGCGACGGTCTGACGAAACTGGGGGGCGAGTCGCAGGCTCCGAAACATCTGGAGTCCTTTTGCGGCTGCTTTGTTAACTTTGTATTCGCCGTGTCCAGTCAGTTTGCCGGCGCTGTGGCCACGGTCGAGTTTCTGACCTATTTTGATTATTTTGCCCGTAAAGATTATGGCGATAATTATCTGCAAACCCATCGCAAACAAATCGAAAACCACCTGCAGCATGTGGTGTATGCACTAAACCAGCCGGCGGCGGCGCGCGGTTATCAGAGTGTATTCTGGAATATCTCAGTGTATGACCAGCACTATTTTGCCAGCATGTTTGGTAACTTTGTGTTTCCGGACTTTGTAAAACCAGAATGGTCTTCGGTGTCAGCGTTACAGCAATTTTTCCTAAGCTGGTTTAATCAAGAGCGCGAGAAAACTATCCTCACCTTCCCGGTCGTTACCGTTGCCATGCTGACAGAGAACGGCCGCTGCAAAGATCAGCTGTTCGCGATCGACATCGCCCGCGAAATGGCAGCCGGTAACTCGTTCTTTATTTATCAGTCTGATAACGCCGACTCACTGGCAAGCTGCTGCCGGCTGCGTAGTGAAATCAGCGATAATACCTTTTCTTATTCGTTAGGCGCTGGCGGAGTAGCGACCGGCTCCATTAATGTGATTACTCTCAATATGAACCGGCTGGTCCAGGATGGCCGTGATTTAGCAACAGAGGTCAGCAAAATCCATAAATATCAGGTAGCCTACCGCAAACTCCTGGAAGAGTATAAAACGGCCGGCTTACTCACCGTATACGATGCCGGCTTTATCAGCCTGGATAAACAATTTCTGACCATTGGCATTAACGGCATGGTTGAAGCCGCCGAATCCCAGGGCCTAAGCGCTAGCAATAATGCCGCCTATATCAACTTTGTGCAGCAACAGCTAAAAGTGATTTTTGAGGCTAATAAGGCGGCAAAAGCCGAATACGGTTATCTGTTTAATACCGAGTTTGTGCCAGCGGAAAATCTGGGGGTAAAGAACGCCAAGTGGGATCGTGAAGATGGCTATGCTGTGCCGCGTGATTGCTATAACTCCTATTTTTACGTGGTAGAAGACGAGCAAAGCAATACGCTGGACAAGTTTCAACTACATGGCCGTCAGCTATTAGATTATCTGGATGGTGGCTCAGCGCTGCACCTGAACCTGGAAGAAAAGCTGGATCTGCAGGGCTATCTGCAACTGCTGAATATTGCTGCTCATACCGGCTGTAATTATTTTTGCGTTAACGTCAAAATCACTATCTGTAACCATTGCGAAGCTATCGACAAACGCACCCTGTGCGCCTGTGCCCAATGTGGCAGTCAGGATATTGATTACGGCACTCGGGTCATTGGCTATTTAAAACGTATCTCCGCCTTTAGCGCCGGCCGCCGGCAGGAACATAGCCTGCGGCATTATCACCGCCAGGCCAGTACCCGCTTACAGAAAACCGGTTAAGGCGTTCCTGGCCCCTTGCGCAATTAAGCGGAGGCGGTTTGGGGGCGTGCTGGCCCCCTTTTTTCTTAGCTTAGCTACTACTGTGGAGGCATAGCGCGCAGGCCTTACCCGCCGTAAACTGCGTTATCAGTCCCAGCGGAGGCGCAATGAGTAACAAACCCAAGCTGCAAACCGCCATGCAGCAGCTGATTAGCGAAGTCAAAGCCACCCTGCCGCTCTACGAACCGGCAACCTATGTTTGCGGCATTACCAATAGTGATTGTCAGGGCTGTCCAAAGAAAATGCTGGAACTGGTCGATTCTGAACTCTGCTTTTGGGAAAGCGCGCTAAAACAAGGCCGCATCCCTAAGTTTGATGAATTGCGCCGCTTTGGCAAGCTATGCCAAAGCGTGCATCGTAATTTGGTGCGCAATAAAATCCTCGCCGCTGACTAAACAAGACCACGGTATACACCAACAACACCACAAAAAGACGGTCATTCAGGCTAGTTTCAGCCTGGCACTGCTAGCCTGATATTGATCAGAAAACTCAGCTCACAACACCGAAGCGCGATAAACACTATGCGCCTCGGCCTGTATGACCATAAAAGGTCTAATTTCCATGGAGTATAAATGATGTCAGTGAAACCTCTATTACCTATTGCTCTGCTTAGTCTGGCCGGTCTTACCGCGTGCGGTGGCAGTGACGATGTTCAGGTTAGCGCCCAAACTGCCGTCTTTAGTTTTGGTGTTAGTGATGCCCCTGTTACCGAAGCTGCGAAAGTGGTGGTTTGTTTCTCGGGGATTGAATTGGTTGGTAATGATTTACAACCTCAACGTTTTACCCTGGGTTCAGGTCAGTTTACCTCAGAAGCCAATGATTTATGCCGCACCGCCTCCGGCACGGTGATCCCCAATACCCGAGGTATCGATTTACTTACCCTACAAGGTGCCAATTCTGAAGCCTTGATCCGCTCTGCGGTTGTGCCGGCTGGTCAGTATGGTCAGTTGCGGCTTGATATTGCTGAGGGCAGCTATGTCGAGCGTTTAGATGGCAGCCGCGTATCGCTGCGGGTACCGTCAAATCAGTTAAGATTAAATGGTCCGGTGCTCTCAGCCGGTGGCAATTTTAATTACACGCTGGAGTTTGATTTGCGTAAAGCTCTGGTTGACGCCAATCCTGCCGGTGTTAGCACACCAAACAATCAGAATTACTTGTTAAAACCCACCGGCCTGCGCTTAGTCGATAACAGCCAGGTGGGGCATTTGCAGGGCAACGTAGCAGAGGGTTTCCTTATCGATAACCAGTGCCCGGTGAATCCGGCAGATGACAGGGCCGCGGTTGCCGCCGTCTATCTTTATGCTGGTGCCAGCCGGCCGTTAGCCGATCTGTCTGATAATGGTGGCAACAAGCTGTACCAACCTTACGCCAGCACAGCGGTGTTCTTTAAAAATGACGAGACCCGCTACCACTACAGTATCGGCTTTGTTGAAGCAGGTAGCTACACTGTTGCCATCACCTGCGATCTGGACGATCAACCTGAAGCTGCCGATGATATTGTCTTTATTACCAGCAAGAATATCACCATCGAAGCGCGCCAGCAGCCATATCAGCTGGACTTTGCCCAAGGCGATTAATCCTGCCTTGTGCTCAGGGTTTGGTTGCCCAGCGCAACCAAACTCTAAGCTCCGATAGTGCTGGTATGATGAATTTTAAAGCGGCTAATCAGGTCATCAAGTTGTCCTGCTAACCCGGCAAGCTCGCGGCTGGTCATCGCGGTTTGCCCGGCACCGGCACTACTTTGTACCGCAACTTCACTAATACTCAGAACTTTCTGATTAATCTGTTCCGCCACCGTACTTTGCTGCTCGGCTGCCGAGGCGATTTGGATATTCTGATCATTAATCCCAGCAATACCTAGCAGCACCTGATGCAAAATGCGCCCGGTCTCATTTACATTAGCCGTACCGTCTGCAACCTGCTGCAAGCTGCGCTGCATCGCTGTTGATGCCCTCTCCGAGCCCTGCTGCAGCCCCTCGATCATCCGCTGAATATCACCTGTTGATTTTGCCGTGCGTTGTGCCAGGGTGCGAACCTCATCGGCAACCACCGCAAACCCCCGTCCCTGCTCACCAGCGCGCGCCGCTTCAATCGCTGCATTTAACGCTAACAGATTGGTTTGTTCAGCGATACCGCGGATCACATCCAAAACTGAACTGATGGCATTGCTCTCCTGTTTCACTTGGTCGATTACTGATGCGGTATCACTAACCTGTGCCGCTAACTGCTCAATCAGATGAATTGTTTGCTGCAATTTATGTTGCCCGACTGTCGCATTCTGCTGTACCTGCTCCGACAAGGTTGCGGCCTCGGCAGTGCTACTGGCCACATTTTTTACCGTTGCACTCATTTCATGCATGGCAGTGGCAACCAATTCGGTATCACGCTGTTGTTGCTGCACGCCCTGGCTGTTTTGCAGCGTTACCGTCGAACATTGTTCGGCTGCCGTAGCCACCTGCGTCGTGGCTGAACCAATTTCCTGCACCACTTCCTGTAACTCATCAGCCAGCTGGTTAGTATGTTGACTAATACTGCCGAATTCATCGCGGCCAGAATAGCTACTGCGCTGTGTCAGATCGCGCGCAGCCAATGCCGTCATCACCCGCGCAATCTCGGTCACCGCCGCCCGGATATTGCGGCTGATCCCTATCGCCAGTAAGCACACCGCTGTCAGTGCCAAGCCGATAACTGCAGCTAAACCGAACAAGCTGCGACGGGCCTGCTGCGCAAATACAGCGGCCTGGTTGGCAATATCCGCACTGAGTTCACGCTCAAAGGTGGCCATCTGATTAATGCGCCGTGTTGATAAATCAAACCAGGCGCCGTCATCCATACCTAAACTGTCACCCAGCGGCACCGTAAAGGCCAATTGCTGCAAACGGCTTACCTCGGCAAAGCTTGTATCAGCTTGCAAACTACGTAAGCGCTGTAACTGGCTGTCAGACAGCGCTTTTAGAAAGTTTTCTTCAAAGGCATAAAAGGCTCCAAGATTATTGGTAAAACGGGCGAGTAATTCCGGGGTAAAGCTGTCTCGGCTAAAGGCCAGCCCCAAAATAGCGCGCTCACGCCCGGCTCGCTCTTTCATTTCGATAAACTGATTCAGCACATTTAGCTGCCGCGCCATCGCCAAATGGCTCAGGTTGGCTTCCAGTTGCTGGTTAAAATCCATCAACGCACGAATTAACACGGTGTAGCGCTCGGCTGACTGATTTGCGGTCAGGGCAAAACTGTCTACCTGTTGTCGCAAGGCGCTAAGTTCGCCAAAGCGCTGCTGCAGCTGCTGAACCTCTGGTTGCCGGTACTGCTGAAAACGCGCCAGCTGCTGGTCACTGCTCAGGCGTAATTGCCGAAGCCGGTCAGTAAAGCGCTGTCCCTGGCTATTAATCACCACGCCACTGGCGCCACGCTCAGCCTGCAGTGCACCAATCAGTTCCCCCATCACTGCACTGACGTCAATCGCTGTACCAACCCGAGTCGCAACACGGACTTCTTGCCAGCGGTCATTGAACTGCGTGACTGCCAGCCACACTAACAGCAGCACGGGTAAACTGAGTAACAGTATTAACTTATGGCTCAGGGTTAGATTGCGGATAAAATGTTGCATAACTGCCTCGGAGGTTAAAAGCACCACGGCATTATAGGTGGAATCTACCCAGCGCCAGCCAAAGCAAAGTAGGCTACCCCATCAGAGGTAAAGCCCACCCCCCTTTGCCGGATAGCAGTAGCGCTCTCCTTGTTGTTAGCATAGCTGCCAAATAATCCGCTTGGAGCCAACAGCATGAATATTCAGTCATACCAGGACTTACTGCAGGCCGCAGCAATGCAACAAGAGCCGCAACGTCTGCTATTTGTATTTGCTAAAGCTGAACTACCTAATGGTTATACTGATAGCCAAAAGCATAACTTTGAGCAAGGTCAGGGCGGCGCTCTGGCGCCGGTACTCTGTGTCGATAAATTACCGGAAGAGGTTAGCGCCTTTCAGCAATTGGTAACTGAATCGGCTCACACCGGCATCGACTGGGATATCGCCTTTGTCTCTGCCTTGGGTGGCCGTGGCGGCTTTCCGCCGAATAGCGACGAAGCCGTACAGCCATTACAAATGATGATGCAGAAGATTCAGGGCGGCATGATTGCCGACTTTCTGACCTTTGATAAAAATGGCGAGCTGGTGGCACTGTACTAGCGAATACCTCAGCGCTGCGCTACACGGAAAAAACGCAACCGCTGTGGCCTAGCGCCGCACTTTACCACTTAGCAGATATTAAAACTCTGAATGTCAGCAATAGTTAGCTGCGCTCCCAGCCATAACGCCTTACTCAGATCACTTTGGAATAACGTTGTTGCCCTTGCTGCAGATAGGCATCAAAACAGGCACAGATACTGCGCACCCAGAGCCGGCCGGCATCCGTAACCCGGATCCGTTCGGCGTAGATCTCCACCAGGCCATCTTCCATAAAGGGCTGCAGTAAGCTCAGCGCGCTGTCGAAATACTGCCAGAAGTTCTGCAACTGCCACTGCTGGCTAAAGGCGGCAATATCCAGCTCAAAATGGCAGATTAACTGGCTAATCAGCGCCGCACGTAGCCGATCATCTGCCGATAACACAAAGCCTCGCTCAACCGCTAGCTGCTGTTGTGCAATAGCCGCATAGTAGCTGGCAACGTCTTTGCTATTTTGCCACAGCACGCCGTTTACCTGGCTGATACTGGATACGCCCAGACCGAGTAGCGCGTCCTGCCCTGCCGTGGTATAGCCCTGAAAATTACGCTGTAATTTGCCGGCTTGCTGGGCTTTGGCCAATGTATCATCTGGCTTGGCAAAGTGATCCATACCGATAAACTGATAACCGGCTGCCACCAACTGTGTGATCGCCAGCTGCATCAGCGCCAGCTTGGCTGGCGCATCCGGCAAACTGCTATCCGGAATTTTGCGCTGCGCGGCAAAGCGCTCCGGTAAATGGGCATAGCTAAATAATGAAATTCGATCCGGATCAAGCCGGATAATTTCAGCGACTGTCTCGGCAAAGCTGGCCGGCTGCTGATAGGGTAAACCATAGATCAGGTCCAGATTGACCGAACTAAACCCCAGCTCGCGACATAATGCCACCTGATGCCGGATCAACTCAGTGTCCTGCACCCGGTTAATCGCAATCTGGACTTTTTCGTCCAGATCCTGCACGCCAAAGCTAACGCGGTTAAAGCCCAGTTGTTTTAAATGCCGCAGTTTGTCGTCGCTACAGCTGCGCGGATCAATTTCAATACTGATTTCGGCAGCCGGCAAAATCATAAAGTGCTGGTGTAACAACGCCATTAAGCGGCTAAGCTGTGCTTCGGTTAAAAAGGTTGGGGTACCACCGCCCAGATGCAGCTGATTAATCACTTTCTGCTGCAGATGCGGGCGATACAGTGCCATTTCTGCAGCCAGGGCATCGAGATAAGCATCGGCTTTATGCTGATGGCGGGTGACAACTTTATTGCAGCCGCAGTAGTAACACAGCTTATGGCAGAACGGGATATGCAGATACAGGCTTAACTCAGGGCCACTGCTGGCCAGCGCCTGAAACAATGCCGCCTGTGGAAAGGCCGTGTTAAGCGCCAGCGCGGTTGGATAAGAGGTATAACGCGGCCCGTTAATATTGTATTTGGCGATTAACGCCGCGTCCCACTGTATGCTTTGCATCTGCTGTCTCCGGAAAACTCAGGACAATTATAAGCTGCCAGGTACTGTAGCAGTTTGATCTGCCGCAACCTCTGCCGTTGCCAGCAGACTTTGCCAGCCCAGTAGTAAGGCCGGCAGGGGCGGCGGCAAGCGACTTAGCTCAATAGTATCGAGCAGGTTCTTGCAGTACAGTCCCAGCTCAGTATCCCCTAACATACTGAGGCGACGCCGGAAAAATAAGGTATCCGGATCGACTTTGCCGCAGATCAGATCCAGAAAATCCTGACTGCTGGCTTTAATCAGCAGATCCTGCTGCACAGATGTCAGTTCAACCTGTAATTTGTTGTTTTTTAACGTTATGGCAAAGCTTAGTTGCCAGTCGCTTACCTGTAGCACTAAGTATCGCTGTGCCAGAAAATCCAGACTGCCGGCAGTTAGCTCTGGCTGAAAAAACTTATTTAGCAGCAGCGTTAAGCCCTGCTGCTGCACACGCTTGGGCGTCAGCTGTTGCACCCGCTGCGCCAAAGTAGGTAGCAACGCTACCAATTTATGACTAACCCTTTTAATATCAAACATATAGAAGCAACCCACCCGCTAAATTCCCTATAATAAAAGCATAGTTCTACGGCGCTGCCTATAGCCTTTCCGGGGTACAGCAGGCAGGGTCACAGTAATGAGGCTGATATGGAGTTACTCTGTCCGGCTGGCAGTATGCCGGCAGTCAAAGCAGCAATTAGTCAGGGGGCCGATGCGATCTATGTCGGCTTAAAAGATGACACCAATGCCCGGCACTTTGCCGGCTTAAACTTTACTGAGTCGCAACTGACTGAGGTTGCCCGCTATGTGCATCAGGCGGGGCGTAAATTGCATGTGGCCATTAATACCTTTGCTCACCCCGCGGGTTGGTCGCGCTGGCAGCAGGCGGTCGACAGTGCAGTACGGGCTGGCACCGATGTACTGATTCTTGCCGATATGGCAGTGCTGGCCTATGCCGCTGAACGCTATCCGCAGGTTGAATTACATCTGTCGGTGCAGGCTTCGGCCACCAATGCCGCCGCCATTGAGTTCTACCGGCAATTTAATATCCGCCGGGTGGTGTTACCACGGGTGCTTTCGATGCAACAGGTGCGCGCGCTGGCCCGCAGCTGTGATATCGATTTGGAAGTCTTTGCCTTTGGCAGCTTATGCATTATGGCTGAGGGGCGTTGCTATCTGAGTTCTTACTTAACCGGGCAGTCACCGAATACCGCCGGCGCCTGCTCACCGGCGGCCTTTGTTCGCTGGCAAGAGCAAGACGGTGTACTGGAGTCGCGCTTAAATGAAGTGTTGATTGACCGCTTCGCCGCGGATGAAACCGCCGGCTACCCGACCCTCTGTAAAGGACGTTTCAGAGTCGATGCCGATACCTACCATGTGCTGGAAGAGCCAACCAGCCTGAACACTCTGGATTTACTGCCACAGCTCTATGCCGAGGGCATTAGCTCACTGAAAATTGAAGGCCGGCAGCGCAGCCCGGCTTATGTTACCCAGATCACCCAGGTTTGGCGGGCGGCTATTGATGCGGTAATGCAGGATCCAGCGCATTTTCTGGTGCAACAACACTGGCAGCAGGTGCTGAATAATCTGGCCGAGGGCAACCAAACCACCCTCGGTGCCTATCATCGGAAATGGAAATAACCTATGCAATTCTCACTTGGCCCGGTACTGTATTTCTGGCCCAAAGCACAGATGCTGGAGTTTTACCGCCAGGCCGCCGACTCAGCCGTGGATATTGTTTATCTAGGCGAAACCGTTTGCAGCAAAAGACGCGAGCTAAAACTGGAAGACTATCTTAAGCTGGCGCATATGCTGCGCGAAGCCGGCAAACAGGTGTGTTTATCTGGCATGACACTGTTGGAGTCACCGTCTGAACTGCGCGAGCTGCGCAAGTACGTCGATAACGGCGACTTTATGCTGGAAGCTAATGATGTTGGCGCTATTGCTATGCTGTACGAACAGGGGCTGCCCTTTGTCGCCGGCGCCGCCATTAACTGCTATAACCAGCATAGCCTGCGCCGCTTAGTAGGTATGGGTTTATTACGCTGGGTAATGCCGGTAGAACTATCCGGCGACTGGCTACAACAGGTGTTAAACGAGGGCATTATTCAGGATATCCGCGATTGCTTTCAAACCGAGGTATTTGCCTTTGGCCATTTACCACTGGCCTGGAGCGGTCGCTGCTTTACCGCCCGCTCTGAGAATCGCGCTAAAGATCAGTGCGAGCTCTGTTGCATTAAATATCCGCAGGGGCGCACTGTGCATAGCCAGGACGGTACCCAGGTTTTTGTGCTAAACGGTATTCAAACCCAATCTGGCTATCGGTATAACCTGATTAATCAGCTACCGGCTATGCAGGGGTTGGTTGATGTAGTACGGTTAAGCCCAGAGCCCGAGGGGACCTTTGCCTGGTTGAATAGATTTAAGGCGAACCAGCATGGCGCCGCGCCACAACAACTGAGTGATACCGACAGTAATGGTTATTGGCTAAAGCTGGCAGGGATGGCGACGGGGTGAGGTTAAATGTTGAATGTTGAATGTTGAATGTTGAATGTTGAATGTTGAATGTTGAATGTTGAATGTTGAATGTTGAATTTTAATCCGGAGCGCAGATGACGCAGCAACAGGCAAAAATTGGCATTGTTACGGTAAGCGACCGCGCCAGTGCCGGTATATATGAAGATTTATCCGGCAAGGCGATAATCGATACCTTAACAGAGTATCTAAGCAGCGACTGGCACGCCGAGTACCGTTTGATCCCGGATGAGCAACCACTGATTGAACAAACCCTGATAGAACTGGCCGAGCAACAAGGTTGCTGTTTAATTGTCACCACCGGCGGTACCGGGCCAGCTAAGCGCGATGTCACGCCAGAAGCCACAGAGGCCGTCTGTGACAGGTTGATGCCGGGCTTTGGTGAGCTGATGCGTCAGGAGTCGTTAAAGTATGTGCCAACCGCTATTTTGTCACGGCAAACCGCTGGCTTACGTGGCAGCTGCCTGATTATTAACTTACCGGGCAAACCCAAGGCAATCCGCCAGTGTCTGGATGCGGTGTTCCCGGCGGTGCCTTACTGCATCGATCTGATGGACGGCCCTTATCTGCAGTGTAACGAAGCAGTGATGCAGGCCTTTAGACCCAAAAGTTAGTGCCAGCCTCTACCCCAGGCTTCGACTCCGTAAGGCAAGACTACCGGAGCCGAAGCGCAGAGTCGCTGCAGGCCTAGCGGTTAACGCTGGTATTCGCCGGCGCGTTCTGGTTGATATAGCACGTCAAGAATTTCAACGGTGCGGCTTTGGCCATGTGGCATCGGCCATTCCAGTGCTTGACCCACCGCTAACCCGAGCAGAGCACTGCCAACCGGAGCAAAAATCGAAATTTGCTCATCGTTTTTCAGGTCATGCGGATAAACCAGGGTTTTCTCAAACACCTTGTTATCGCCGGCAAACTTAAAGCGCACCGTCGAGTTCATACTGACCACATTCGCAGGTAATGCGGTAGGTTCAACCACACTAGCCCGATCCAACTCTGACTCCAGCTTTTCCAGCTCCGGCGTCAGCCGGGGCATCTTCTCAAGTAAGGCTTCAATCCGATCCATATCTAAACTGGAAACGACGATAGGTGTAGCTGACATATGACACTCCCAAGTAAAAAAAGAAAAAAGCCCGCCGGCTAACGCCGTCGGACTTTTCAGAATTTAGCCAGTTATACCCCTGCAACTGCGAAAAAGCAAGCTAACGGCGTAGCAGAAACAACCAGATCACCAATAACAGGGTAATAAACCAGAAACCGGACAACAGTTGCCAGAATAGCAGTGGATTGGATTTATTCTGCTGTTTGACCTCTTCATGCAAAAACGCCGGGTTGGGTTGCTGCAAATCGGTCAGTAACTGGCTGATACTCTGATAGCGGTAACTCAGATCCAAACTCACTCCCTTTTGCAAGGCCCGGTCAAACCAGGTCGGGATTAGCGGGTTAAACTGACTGGCACTGCGATAGCGCAGCCGGTCATAATCGCTCGCCACCCGGCATTCTTCTACCGCCGGGCCATAGGGTAAATGACCGCCACTAAACAGCTCATAGGCAATGGTCGCCAAGGCATACACATCACCCTGCACGCCGGAATTATGCCCCAGCAGATAGTGCGGATCGGAATAGGTCGCGGTGCCCAAAGCGCCTTCGTGGTGCAGTGGGCTGTAGATTTCCGCCAGACCGGCAACAAACACTGAACCAAAATCCACCAATTTCAGGCTGCCATCGGCCAGACGCATAATATTGCCGGGTTTCAGGTCCTGATGAATGGCGCCCATGCGGTGAAACGCCTGTAGGCCTTCGGCTATCTGTTTCACCAGTTTAATTGCCAACGCGGGTTTAAGCGGCTGTGGCTGCTCTGCCAGCCAGTGCTCTAAACTCTGGCCCTGTAAATGCTCCATCAAATAGTACAGAAAGGTCCGTGGCCGGCTTTGTCGGATCACCTTGACTACGCGCGGCGACTGGATCCGCAGGCCAATCCACTCTTCGCGGATAAAACGATCGATATAAAGTACATCATCGGCATAATTCTGCGATGGGCTCTTAAGCACCAGCTGCTCTGCGGTGGCTTCATCTTCCACCAGATACAGGTGGCTGCGGCTACTGGCATAGAGCTCTCGCACTACCCGATAACCATCCAGCTTCATACCCGGGCTTAACGCCGGCGGGAAGGGTAACCGGGTCAGCTCGGAGCTTAAATCATCCAGGCTCTGCTCAGGTAACTGCGCCACATCCACCACTATCGCGCTGACATTATCATCGCTGCCATGCGCTAATGCCTGCTCCAGTAACTGCCGGCTGCATTGCTCCGGATCCGTTACTGTCGTCAGCAGCTGAGTTAATTCGGCCTCGCTTAAAAAGTCGTGAATGCCATCCGAGGTCAGTAAAAAACGATCACCTGCTTGCAACGCCAAGGCACCTTGCTGCGCTGCGACCTTGGCATCCATGCCCAGTGCCCGGCCTAAAAACTGCCGCTGCTCCGACAATACCGTAATGTGATCCTGCGTCAGCTGCTGCAAACTGGCGTTACGCAACAGATAGATACGGCTGTCACCGATATGGAAGAAATGCGCAGTCCGCGACTTTAGCACCAAAGCACTAAAGGTACATAAATAGCCTTTTTGTTCATGGGCAAACTTATGACTGAATTGATACAGCTGGTTGTTGATGGTGGCCAGTAACTGCTCGGCACTGTAGGCCACCGACCAACTATCCGGAGTTTGCGGATATTCCTGACAAAAACGCTCGGTAGCCAGTTTACTGGCCTGAGCGCCAGCTTCAGCGGTACTGACGCCATCGGCCAGCACAAAACAGGCACCCTTATGTTGCAGTAAGTAGGCAGAGTCAGGCAACTGACAGGCAACCGCATCCTCGTTGGCTGCTTTTACGCCGGCCGCAGTCTGAGCGCCATATTGTAACTGCAGTGCTAACTCTGCCACAGCGGCACGCCCTTATTTAACCGACATTAATTCTATGTACTGTACCATCTTCCGCCACCTCGACAATATGTCCCTTAGGATCGTCGAGGAACATCACCGCGACCAGGCCAATCAATGCTGAGGCGGCAATCACATAGAAGAAGGTACTAAAATCGACATAACTTAGTACGGTCAGGTACACCACAGCCCCCACATTACCGTAAGCTCCTGCCATCCCGGCGATCTGGCCGGTCATACTGCGCTTGATCAGTGGCACTATCGCAAACACCGCACCTTCGCCGGCTTGCACAAAGAAGGAGCAGGCCATTACCGCTAATACGGCCAACGGGATCCACCAGTGGCTGTCCATCAAGCCCATCAGGAAATAGCCGGCAGCCAGACCACCAATCAGGATCACCATACTCTTACGCCGGCCAAATTTATCAGAGAACCAGCCTCCCATTGGCCGCGACACCAGATTCATAAAGGCGAACGCAGACGCTAGCAAACCCGCTTTTACCGCCGTCATCCCCTCGAAGGTTTCCAGGAAATACAGTGGCAGCATCGATACCACCGCCAGCTCAGAGCCAAAGGTCGCAAAGTAAGCAATATTTAAGATCCCGACCTGCTTAAAGCTGTATTTGTCATGCTCCGGCACACCTTCGCGTAAATGTTCGGCGTTGATTTTCCAGGTTTGTTGCGTCTGGAAGATAAACAACACCACCAGCGCGCCCCAGATGCTGTACATGGCGGTTTCCGAGAACAAATTCACCCCTGCTGGTGATAAACGCCAGGCCAGGATCCCCAGTGCCAGGTGCATTGGGATATTCATCAGAATCAGGGCCCACAATGCGCCCCAGCTGGTAACTACCATGGCACCGGTTTTTTTCGGTTTAAAATAAGTCGAGCCTTTGGGTGTATTACGGGCAAATTTATAGAAAATCAGTGAATAGACCGCACTGATCACCCCAACTGAGGCAATCGCATAGCGCCAGCCATTTTCACCACCGAACATCAGCGCTACTGTTGGCAGCGTCATCGCAGCTGCCGCCGAGCCAAAATTACCCCAGCCACCGTAGATACCTTCAGCGGTACCCACCTGGTTATGCGGAAACCACTCACCAACCAGCCGGATCCCTACCACAAAGCCTGCGCCGACAAAGCCCAGTAAAAAGCGGAATAAGGCCAGGGCATCATAGGTATTGGCAAAAGCAAAGCCGATACAGAGCAAGGCCGAGATAAATAACAACACCGAATACATAATACGCGGGCCATATTTATCCACCATCATTCCCACTACGATGCGCGCCGGAATGGTCAATGCCACGTTTAATATCAGCAAAGCCCGGATCTGGGCATCGGTTAACGCCAGCGCTTCTTTGATATGCATCAGTAAGGGCGCATGAGCAAACCAAATCACAAAGGTAAGAAAGAACGCAAACCAAGTCAGGTGTAACATTTTTATTTTTTGTTCAGCAAAATTAAGCAGATTGAGTTTACTGCTTTGCCCTGCCGCAGACGCTGCGCCAGCCATACAGACCTCCTGAAAGAGTCATAGAATGATATTCCAGTACAAGTCTAGGGGTTTTTAGGCCGGAAAAATTGATCTGGCACAACAGCCGCCAGACCGCGCCGGGCCAGCAATAAGGGCCGCTACCTCCTTTGGAGTAGCCAGCAATTTAGCGCCAAAAGCCAAGCCCAACGCCACCACTACCCCCTTCGAGGTAGCCCGCCTTGCCGCAGCCTTAGCCGCAGAACTTAAGGGGTACTGCTTTTTGGCCGGGCAGGCCGCTAAGCTTTTCGCTATGCTAGGCGCAGTGAGTCTTGCGCCTGGTACAGGCGCTTATTTGGGGAGTAACGCATGCAGGCAACCCATCCTCTGGCGGGCCGGGCGCTGCTACTGGCTACCTTGGCTTTTGCCGGCTGCTTCTCGGTGTGGACGCTATACGCGGTGATGGGGCTGGATATCCAGCAACAGCTGGCCCTGAGCGCCACCGAATACGGTATTTTACTGGCAGCCCCCATTTTTAGCGGGGCGCTACTACGTATTCCATTGGGAATGCTGGCAGATCGCTATAATGCCCGACTGCTGTGGCTGGGGTTAATGTTCAGCTGCATTCCGGCGCTGGCATTGCTGCCACTGGTAAGCAGCTTTTATGGTTATCTGATCACCGGCCTCTGGTTTGGTTTAAGTGGCGTTTCCTTTACCTTCGGCATCCGCTATGTGACCGACTGGTTTGCCTCGCGCCAGCAAGGCCTGGCGATGGGCCTGTTTGGCGTAGGCAATGCCGGTGTCGCCATCACCTTTATTTTGGTACCCATTATTGTCGCCTGGTGGGGCTGGCAGTGGGTTGGGCCTGTGTATGCCGTTGGGCTGGCTTTATTGCTGGTGTTATTCTGGTTGTTGTCACCGCCCTCGCCAAAAACCGCAGGCCCCACCGCCAGTCCACTGACTCTGCGTCAGTTAGTCAGAGATGCACGGGTCTGGCGCTTTTCACTGTATTACTACTTTGTATTTGGTGGCTTTTTAGCCCTGTTGCTGTGGTTACCACAATACTATATGCAGGCCTATGCGATGAACGCCCAGCAGGCAATGGCCTTTACGCTGTTTTTTGTCGCGACTTCCAGTATGGTCAGGGCATTAGGTGGCTGGTTTGCCGATCGCTATGGTGGCCGTGCCGTAAACTGGAGTGTGTTCTGGGTCTGCCTGGTGTGCTTGTTCTTTCTGAGTTACCCCCCCACTACCCTGATTATTCATGGCCTGGAAAAAGATGTCCAACTGGAGATCTCCGTTAATGTCTGGTGGTTTACGGCCCTGATCTTTGTCATTGGCGTCGCTCAGGGTTTTGGCCGCGCCAGCGTGTATAAAGTGATTCACGATTACTACCCTAAGCATATGGGCGCAGTCGGTGGCTTTGTTGCCGCCATTGGCGGTCTGGGCGGTTGTACCCTGCCGGTGCTCTTTGGCCTAGCGCAGGATGCACTGGGTATTGTCACCGGCTGCTTTATGATTCTGTATGGCGTGCTGGCGCTATGCATGATCACCATGTTTTTCGCCAATCAGGCAGCGCAATATCAACAGCGCCTGCAGGATGCCCGTAGTAATAATTTTTTATTGGATGACGACGAATGATGCAAATTACCGATCTGGCGACCGAGCAAAAGCTGTTGCCGCTATTGCGCCAGGCATTCCGGCCGCTGTTTTTATTCGGTGCCGCCTTTAGCGCTATCGCCATGCTGTTGTGGGGGCTGATCTTGGGCGGCCAGCGGCAGCTGCAACCTGTTGGTCAGGTATTATTCTGGCATAGCCATGAAATGATCTTTGGCTTTGCCTGTGCCATTGTCATCGGCTTTTTATTAACTGCAGTGCAAAATTGGACCTCACTACGCGCACCGCATGGCCCGACGCTGTTATTGCTAACACTGCTCTGGTTGGCCGCCCGTCTGCTGCTGCTCTTTGGTGAGGCGCTGCCCCTGTGGCTGGTCGCCCTGGTGGATCTGAGCTTTTTACCACTAGCCGCCTGGTTACTGGCGAAGCCGCTACTGGCGGTACAACAATACCGCAATTTGTTTTTTGTGCCGGTGTTACTGCTGCTAACCGCCTGTAACCTGATGATGTATCTCGGGCTTTATCTTAAGCGCTACGATTTACAGCAGCTGGGTAGCCTGAATGCAATCTGGCTTGTTACCCTGCTGATGGCAATTGTCGGCGGCCGGGTGCTCCCGATGTTTACTGCCAATGGCACTAAAACCACTAAGGTCGGGGCCTGGCCCTGGCTGGATCGGGCGGCACTGGCCAGTCTATGGCTGATTTTTATGCTGCACTTTTTTAGTTTAGTGCCTCTGCTACCCGCCAGTTCGCTAAGTGCTCTCTTTGCCCTGAGTGCTTTGCTAACCGCCATCCGCTGCGCCCGCTGGAAAATCTGGCTCACGCTGCGGGTGCCGCTGCTGTGGTCACTGCATCTGGCCTATTGGTTTATTCCTCTGGGCCTGGCATTGTTTGCGCTACGCTATGCCGGCTTTGCGGTCAGCCAGAGCATTGCGCTGCATGCACTGACTGCCGGCGCCATGGGCTCGATGATCCTATCGATGATGGCGCGGGTATCGCTTGGCCACAGTGGTCGCTTGCTGCAGCCGAAACACATTATGGGCTGGGCCTTTTTACTGGTTGCTGTTGCCGGCATTAGCCGGACCCTGCTGATCTGGTGGTTACCGGAGCATACCTTTAGTTTGTTATGGCTGGGGATTGGCAGCTGGGTGCTGGCTTATGGCTGCTATGTGCTGGTGTATTTTCCGGTATTAACTACGCCAAGGGCAGATGGGCGGCCGGGTTAACCCCTTACCCCTGATGGGGTAAAGCTGCCGGCGTTTTGATTTACATCAAGCTGGGTGGCTAGCAGGCTTCTAAACTGAACATATCGTCAGTTTCAGGAAGCCGTTATGAGTCACGATTACGAAACGAAACCGCTGGTTTATGCCTGCTCCGGCTGCTCCAATGTGGCGCAGCTGGCCAATGATTTAGCTGTGGTCCTGGATCGGGAAGGTCTGGCCGAGATGTCCTGTATCGCCGGCGTTGGTGGTAGAGTCAAGCAGTTGCTAAAGGTTGCACAGTCTGGTCGGCCGATCCTGGCAGTGGATGGTTGCCCGCTTAATTGTGTTAAACAAACCCTGGCCACGGTTGAGGTAGTGCCAACCTGGCATCTCGAGCTGACCAGCCTGGGTTATAAAAAGCGCGATCACGAAAATTGCGATCTGGCCGATGCCTATAAGTTATTGCAAAAGGTGCACTGCGATATCCTGCCACAACTTGGCAAAACTCCCGGTAATGAAGCTGCTGGCGCTAAGGTTCGGTTCCGGGTACCAGATACCAAACACTGACAATACCGCAACGGAGCAACACAACCCACAAGCTCAGTACTATTTCCTACTGCAACATACCGGGCACTTTGGATCGGCAGGCAATTGGAACTGCTGCCACTGACCACTTAGCGCATCAAACAACTTTAACTGGTGATACTCGGGTTCACCCACTGCGGCCAGGATCTTCACCGCGGCAAGTGCTTGCATCACGCCCAGCACGCCGACAACCGGCGACAGAATACCCGCTTCCATGCAGCTTAGCTGCTGTTCACCAAAGAAGCGGCTTAAACACTGATAGCAGGGATCGCCCGGTTGATTCCGTAAACTTAGTAACTGCCCCTCAAAGCGGATAGCGGCGGCAGACACCAAAGGTATGCCGGCCTGCACACAGGCGCTGTTAATGGCATTACGGGTCAGCAGATTATCGGTGCAGTCCAGCACCAGTGTAAATTGCGGTACCAGTTGCGCCAGCGCAGTGTGATCCAGCCGCTGCTGGATCGCACTGAGCTGGATCTCACTATTTAGCTGTTTCAGTTGCTGTAATGCCGTAACGACTTTAGGCTGGCCAATATCCTGTTCGCGATACAGGATCTGGCGCTGCAGATTGCTACGGTCAATCACATCATTATCAACCAGCGTTAGCGCCCCGACACCGCTAGCCACCAGATAAGGCGCCGCAGCACAACCAAGCCCGCCCATACCAACCAATAACACCTTACTGGCCAGTAAGGCTTCCTGACCACGAAAATCCAGCGCCGGTAACATCAGTTGCCTGCTATAACGCAGCGCCTGCTGCGGGCTCAGTATCTCACTCATAAGTAATCTCCTGTGGCTGTGGACGGCGCCAAAGCCAAATAGCGACCAACAGCAGCGCAACGGGTAAGCTGATTTTTAGTAACACTGGGGCAGCAGAAAACCATAACAGCGCTATACTGGCCAGCATCATAAAGGATGCCAACCATTTCGCCCGCCGCGATACGGCACCATGCTGCCGCCATTGCCGGATTGGCGGACCAAAGCGCGGATGCAGTAATAACCACCGTTCAAACTCTGGCCAGCCTTTGCCGGCGGCCCAGGCTGACAGTAAAACAAAGGGCACCGTGGGTAAACCCGGTAAAGGAATACCCAGGATCCCCAGCGACAGGCTAAATAGGGCTAACAAACGATATGCAGTAGCTTTTAACATCGTCATTTCAGCCCTAAACGCTGCGCCAGCTTATGCAAATTACTGGCATCCAGTTGCAGGGCGCGGGCCGCTTTCGACCAACATTGTTGGTGCTGCTGCAATGCCTGCCGGATCAGCTGTTGCTGAAACTGATTTACTGCCTGCTTTAACCCCTGTACCGGCAACTCAATGTGCTCAAGCGCCGGTGCTTGCGGCCGACTACCGGGTAAATCGAGCAATTCCGGCTGCAGAATCACGATGTCAGAGCGCTGGGCGCCCTGACTTAGCGCCTTGATTGCCGCGCGGCTAATCACATGCTCCAGCTCGCGGATATTTCCCGGCCAGTGATATCCCAGTAAAGCCAGCTCTGCCGCTGGTGCCAGCCTTAAGCTACGTAGCCCAAGACGGCTGCGGTTCTGCTCCAGAAAATGCCCGGCTAATAAGGGTAGATCTTCGCTGCGCTCCCGCAGCGGCGGTATCGGGATCGGATACACTGATAAACGGTGGTAGAGATCAGCACGAAATTCACCCTGTTTCACCTGCTGCTGTAAATCGCGATTGGTCGCGGCAACCAGCCGTACATTCACCCGCCGCAGCTTATCCGAGCCCAAACGCTGAATTTCACCGTTCTGCAGCACTCTGAGCAGCTTTGCCTGCACGGATAATGCTAGTTCCCCTACTTCATCCAAAAACAGGGTACCTCCATCTGCTGCCTCAAAGCGGCCGGCACGCTCGCTTAACGCGCCGGAAAACGCGCCCTTGCTGTGTCCGAATAGCTCACTTTCTGCCAGACTTTCCGGTAAGGCTGCACAGTTAACATAGATCATGGGGTGCTCGGCGCGGCCGGAGCGGCGATGTAGTTGCCGGGCGAACAGCTCCTTGCCGACCCCGGTTTCCCCCAACAGCAGCACCGGTAGCTCCGAGCCGGCTACCACATCCAGCTCCTGTAATATCTGCTGCAGCGCCGGGCTTTGACCAATAATTTCATACTGTTGCGCTGCTGTTGTACTGGTGCCAACAGTAGGCAAGCCACCCTGCCGCAGCGCCCGGTTCGCCTGCTCCAGTTCGGTAATACGAATAGCGGCTTCTACCAGCAAGCTTAATTGTTGTAACTGCAACACCGCCAGGGCATCAAAGTTAGCCGGCGACAGGGCATCCAGTGTTAATACGCCCCAGCAGCGCCCCTCCACATATAACGATACTCCCATACAATCATGCACCGGCACCACGGCTCCTGGTTGCTCAGCCAGCAAGCCATCATAGGGATCGGGTAATTCACTGCCCGGCGGAAAACGTACGGGTTGGCGGCTGGCTAAGATCGCCGCCAAACGTGGATGCTGCGCCACCTGAAAACGCCGGCCCAGGGTTTCCCGTAGCAGTCCCTGCACCGCTACTGGCTTTAACTGCGCCTGCTGTAACTGCAACAATGCCACAGCACCACAGCCAAAATGGCTGCGCAGTGTATTGACCAGCCGCTGTAAGCGCACAGCAGAGGGCAACTCGGTGACCAGATCAGCAAATAACACGGCATCAAGCATGGTTAATTTTACCCACAGGGTGAAAAGCACCCGAATTTTTCTGGGTTTAATTTACCATCGGTCAAAAAAAACAGATATAAATCAAAGGTGGTAGTTCTGGCATTTGCCTTGCTGTACAGGGCTAACGCCCGCTTAGGGCAAACCTTTGTTTACTCAGGAGAAAATCATGCTACTTGAACAACCCTTAGGCCAATTAGCCACCCGTATCGCCGGTGCCACTGCCGTCTTTCATCAGTTTAAACTGGATTTTTGCTGTGGTGGTCAGCAAAGCCTGGGCGCCGCTATCGCCAAACGCGGTTTAAACCAACAGGAGGTACTGGCCGCCCTGGAGAAATTACAACGACAACCGCAGGCTGCCGTCGATTGGCATAGCGAACCAACAGCCAAGCTGGCCGAGTATGTACTAAGCCGCTTCCATCAACGCCACCGCGAACAATTGCCGGAGCTGATTCGTCTGGCCCGGCGGGTAGAAACGGTACACAGCGACAGCCCGCATTGCCCGCATGGCCTGGCCAATCATCTGGCCGAGATGCAGCAGGAGCTGGAAAGCCATATGCTGAAAGAGGAGCAAATCCTGTTCCCGATGCTGGTGCGCGGTGTTTATCCCTATGGGCCCATCAGTGTGATGCTGGAAGAGCATCAGGAGCATGGTGAGGCACTGCGAAAACTGGACGAACTGAGTTTTGGCCAGCAACTGCATCCCGGTGCCTGCAATACCTGGACCGCACTCTATCTGGGGCTGCGCGAACTGAAAGAGGATTTAATGCAGCATATTTTACTGGAGAACGAAATTTTGTTTGTTGAGCCCAAGCGCCCCGGCCATGGTGATCAACACTGCTGTGGCAGCTGTCAGTAGCGCGATAGCCGCACACAGCGCTTCGTAACACCGACTTATACTGCACTTTCAGGTTAGGCGGCAGCGCTCTGCCAGTCTTATTTCTGATAGTGCAAACCATGGCATATTAGTCCCAACAACTGGTGCTTAATCCTGCATTATTTGCGCCAGAGCAAAACAACCAGCTGCCGGTCCGCTACACTAAAATACAAGTGTAATAACCGGCAGCCAGGTCCATGCAAGAGCAACAAAAAACCGATAATCATCTGCGCCCAAAGGAAGCCGACCCGCTAATCAGCAAGTTAAATGGCGTGATTGGGCATTGTATCCGGCTGCTGGCTGTGATGATGGTGCTTGTAATCATCCTGTGTATTTTGGATGTCGGCTTAGTGTTATATGAAAAACTCTCCAGCCCGCCACATTTTTTATTAGAGCTAAACGACATTTTTGCGGTATTTGCTTCCTTTCTGGCCGTGCTGATCGCAATAGAAATCTTCGCAAATATTATCCTGTACCTGCGTGACGATGTAATTCACGTTAAGCTGGTGATCGCAACAGCACTGATGGCCATCGCCCGCAAAGTGATTGTATTGGATTTTGCCACTATTGCTGCCGAATATGTGTTTGCTATCGGGGTCGTCGTTTTGGCATTGGGGGTTACCTATTATCTGGTAGCCAGTAAAGCCCGCACCTGAATACCGCTTAGGGTAGCTCTGTTAAATGCTGATACAGAATACGGCGGATCTCCAGAATCGCCGCCGAGGTTTCCTGCACGCTGTGGCCGGAACGGATCACCATTTCTGACTCGGCACCAGCCAGACTGGCACTAAGATAAGGCACCACACCATCACTTTGTTGCTCCAGCGGTAAATTTGGCTGCTCGACACCGATAATGGAGTGATAACGTACTGCCGGATTAATTGGCAGCTTAGCCGCCGCCCGGATAAAAAGGTCTTTTTCACTAAGGTTTTCGATACTGGTAAAGCGCACCGCGCGCTGCTGTTCCTGATTATCCGGATCAGCCAGCAGCTCAGCGGCCTGAGCAAAACGTTCCAACACGGTGACCGGCAAGGTTATCAAGCCGGCTAACCAACGGGCCAGCCGATGATCAGCTACGGTGGTGCCCCGGTGTGGTGCAGCAATAAAGATCGCCCGGCTCACCCCAGGTAAAGCGCTAAAGGTCAGATCTTCCTGGAAGCGCTGAAAGAACAGCTGCTGTCGCCGCGAGTCCAGATGCCGCTGCTGACTTATTGATTGCAGGATCTGATCGCCGGAGTCCGACACCAGCAATCGCGCCAGCACACCGCCCATACTGTGGCCGATAATCACCATCTCCGAAGCGGCGGCAGTCTTTCCCTCTGGATCAAAGTGTTGCAAGGTGCTAACAATGCGGGCATGCAGACTCTTTACATTTAACAACAACGGCAGGTTAGTTGGATAATAGAGTTGCCATAACTGATAGCGCTCGCGCAACGCTTCATCCCCCAGCACTTCGTTCGCGGTGTTAACCCAGGCCTCCGGGCTACTGGCAATACCATGCAGCAACAGAATAATTTTCCGGTTGGGGTCAAAGGGCTGCAGCAAAAATAATTGCGGCTCGGCCAGGGCATCGCTGGCACCCATCAGGTTCCAGAATGCCTGGCGGGCAAAATCGGAGCGTGCCAGCCATAAGCCATAACCGGCGGTAAAATTCGCCGCCAGCGGCACCAGATTCCCGGCCACATAGAGCTCTTTTTGTTGCAGCGGATCCAGCAAATGCAAGGTGGCTTCCTTAGTCACTAGCACCTCCTGCAGGGTACCGCCACCAAAACTCAATAACGCCGTTACCACCGGTACCGGTAATTCGGCAAATCCCTGCTCAGTACGCCAATCCCGCCCCACCTTGGTATCGGCTACCATTTCGGCGCCTAAACCATCGCGGCGATACTGATTGCGTAAGCCTTTAAATGACAGACTACTGGTTGCCACCAACCGCTCTGGTAAAGCCTGACGCCGGAAGCGCTGATGTTGCAGCTGCGCCTGTACCTGCCAGTTGGTAGTGCGAAATTGTTGTTGCGGGTCTTGCAGCCAGTCACGTTCGCGCCCGGCGAATAGCAGGGTCGCAGCCTGTTGCGTAGCAAAATTGTAGTAGTCCCGCACCTGAGTCTGACGGTCGGCAAACAGGCGCCGGTAGGGAGCAACACCGGAATAAAACAGATAGGCATAAGCGTAGCGGGCGCTCATCAGGTAGGCATCGATTTCCGCCTGCGGATCCTGCCGCGGTGGTCGTGCACCATTAATAGCTTCATACAACCACAGCTCGGCCATGGTCGACAGGCGCTGCTCAGTCGTCAGGCCAATGGCGGTCGTCAACATCTCTGCGCATTGCGCGGCCTGGCGCCGGCAACTGCGCTCATCCTGCCCCAGTATTTGCAGCACAGTGCCGGCGTACAGGCTGAGATCGCCAGTGGTCAGCACATCACCCCGGCGCTGTTTCAGGTAATCACGGCTATCCATATCCGACACTGAGACCATCGCACAGCCATGTAACAACCCGAGGCTCAGCATGAGCCAGAACAACTTAATGCGTAACGCTGTGCCGGTGTAATGCAACAAAGTCTCCGCCCGGCACTGGCCGGCTGAAATAGAATCCCTGGTAATGATAACAGCCCAACGCCGCCAGCGCATCCCGCTGCGCCGCAGTTTCGACACCTTCGGCAATCACCCCCAGTCCCAAGGCAGCAGAGAGCGCTATCACGGTGCTGGCAATGGCAGCGTCATTGGGATCGTGCAGAATATCTGCCACAAAGCTGCGATCTATTTTCAGTTGCTCCAATGGTAGGCGCTTCAGATAGCTTAACGAAGAATAGCCAGTACCAAAATCATCCAGCGCAAAGGCAATACCGTACTGCTTGAGCGCCTGCATTTTGCTGATCACCTCATCAACCCGGGATACCAAAATGCTCTCGGTTAACTCAAATTGCAGCCGGTCACGGGCGACACTGTAACGATCGAGAATATGCATCACCTTGGGTAAGAAATTATCCTGATGAAATTGCCGGGCACTGATATTGATTGACAGCTTCAGTCCCGGCACCAACTGCTGTGCCTGCCAGCGACTAAGCTGCTGACAGGCTTGCTCGATCACCCAACTGCCGATTTCAAAAATCAGGCCGCTTTCTTCTGCGATCGGAATAAAGCGTGCCGGACTGACGTTGCCAAGCTCCGGATGAAACCAGCGTAGTAAGACTTCAGCACCCAACAACTGCCCCGCAGCGTCGTGTAATCCCTGATAGTACAACTGCAGCTGCTGGCGGTTAATCGCTTCGCGCAGCTCACTTTCCAGTCGGGTGCGCTCCGAGGCTTTTACCTGCATCGAGACATCAAACTGCTTAATGCTGTTTTTACCGGCGGCCTTGGCCTGATACATCGCCAGATCTGCTTGCTGCAACAATTCATCAATACTGTGGTTATCATCAGAAAACAGCGTAATCCCTATGCTGGGGCTACTGACATAACTGAGCTGTTCCAGGGTGAAGGGGGTATTCAGCGTACTGCGTACCTTTTCTGCTACCAACTCGGCTTGCTGCAGCGCCACCTGCTTTAGCGGTGATAAATTCTGCAGCAGGATAATAAACTCATCGCCACCTAATCGGGCGACGGTATCATGCTGACGTACACTCTGCAGTAAACGACTAGCGACCTGGCGTAGTAACTGATCGCCGGTACCATGGCCCAGGGAGTCATTCAGGTGCTTAAAGTTATCCAGGTCAATATACAGCAAGGCACCCAGCTCCTCGCCTGGTTGGCGTTGTTTCAGGATATCCGCCAACCGCTGTTTTAACAGCCGGCGATTTGGCAGCTGGGTCAGCGGATCATAGAAGGCCAGCTTTTCAATTAACACCTCTGTCCTTTTGCGCTCAGACAGATCGCGGACCATACCAATAAATTTGTAGCTATCAACCCGTTCAATCCGGCTGATCCGCAGCTCCATATTAAATAAGCGGCCATCTTTACGCCGGCCTTTGGTCTCCCGGCTTTGGCCAATGATCTTCGCTTCACCGGTACGCTGATAAGCGTCAATATACTGGTCATGAGCACTGCGATAGGGTTCCGGCATCAGCATCGAAACGTTCTTGCCGATCACTTCTGCCGGCTGGTAACCAAAAATACGGATAGCGGCGTTGTTAAAGGTTTCAATCAGCCCACCTTGATCAATAGTAATGATCGCGTCCAGGATATTATCGACAATTTCCCGATGCTGCATCGCGTATTCCGCCAGCGCCTGCTCATGCAGCCGGATGGTACTGATATCATTAACGTAGCCATGCCAGACCAGACTGCCGTCGCTTAGCTGGCGTGGCGTCGCGTGGCCCTCAAACCAACGGTAGTCACCTGCGGGATGCTGATAGCGGAATTGCAAACTCCAGGGGCTCAGATGCTGCGCTGAGTGGAGGATGGTGTCGCGTAAATCCTCCAGATCGTCCGGATGTACCCTGGCTAACGCCAGAGCCGCATTCTGCCGGATCTCGGTCAGTGCCATGCCCAGCGATTGGGCTGCGCTATCTGATACTAGCCTTAGACAAAAACAGCCATCGGGTTGCCGTTCCAACTGAAAGAAAAATCCCGGCACATTTTCCGAGAACAAGTTCAACAACTGCTGCAGCTCCTGGGTGCTCTCTACCAGCATAACAGCTCCTTAAGTACTGCGTTGCCGGGACCAGAATTGCCGGGTTAGGGCGTCAAAGCCCTGCGTCACCCCATGCATTTCGTCGCTGGCATTGGCGGTATGTTCGGCATTGCTCAGGCTACGACTGGCCAGATCGCGGATACTGGTAACATTCTGGCTGATGGTATCTGCGACATAACTTTGTTGTTCAACTGCAGCAGCAATTTGCTGGTTTTGTGCGGTAATGTTATGAATGGATAGCAGTATTTGTTCCAGCTGCTGGGCCGTATTATGACTAAGTTCAGCGCAACTGACCGCACCTTGCTGGCTTTGCCCAAGAGCGATAACCGCCTCTGCTGTAACCTGTTGCAAACGCGAAATTTTTGATTGAATGTCGCTGGTTGCTCCCTGAGTACGACTGGCCAGCAATCTTACCTCGTCGGCCACTACCGCAAAACCTCGTCCCGCGGCACCGGCCCGGGCGGCTTCAATCGCTGCATTTAACGCCAGCAAATTGGTTTGTTCCGCAATACTGCGGATCAATTCCAGGATCTGGCTGATATCAGTACTACTGGCTGCAACCGCCTGTACCAACTGTTCACTCTGACTAAGCTGCTGTTGTAAGCCTGTTGCTGCCGCCAGACTCTGCGCGGTGACGGCTTTGCTGTGCTGAGCCTGGCGCAAGGCGTTATCGGCCGCATCGGACGAGGAACGGGCACTGCCAGCCACTTCCTGCACACTGACCGACAACTGATGAATGGCACTGGCAACGTGCTCTGTTTCGGCAAACTGAGCCTGGATCTCCTGCCTGGAGCCATTCACCGAACGGGTTAACTGCCCAATCCCTGCAGCCAGCGCAGTCGCCGAATCGGCTACCCGGCCCACCACGCCGGCGGTTTCAGCTTCCAGGCAGCGCAGCGCCAATTGCAGTTGCCCAAGCTCATCATTCCGGCCAGTATAAATATAGCGGGCAACCGCATCGTCAGTGATGCGACGGCTTTGCTCGCTTAACGCCTGTAACGGCTTTAGCCATTGCCAGCAAAGCATGGTCGAGAGCAACAGCCCCAATAACGGGTAAATCAGACTGGCCTGTGACCCGCTTAGCAGGGTAGCTACGGCAATCCCCACCAGCACTGGCATACTGCACAGCAGTAACAGTTGCCACCGCAGCGGCATCGCCGTCTTTAACTGTCTGAGAGTTTTACCCTGAATCAGTGCCTGATAAACCTGCTCAGCGCGCTGAATATGTTCCGGTTTTGCCTGGCGACGCACCGATTGATATTCGTTAACCTGCCCCGCCTGACAAATGGGTGTAACATAGGCGTCCACCCAGTAATGGTCACCATTCTTACAGCGGTTTTTTACTATCCCCATCCAGGGCTGACCGCTTTTTATCCGCTGCCAGAATTGGCGGAATACGGCAGCGGGCATCGAAGGATGCCGGACAATATGATGATTCTGACCAATCAGCTCTGCTTTATCAAAACCACTAATCTCAATAAAGCATTGATTAACATATTTAATTTTACCATGGAGATCAGTGGTAGAAAGAATATTCGCATCGGCGGGAACCGGCTGCTCACGTCCGGTAACGGGTAGATTTTCTTTCATGTGGCGTCCTGCTGTTGTTTTTATTTTTGACACATAACCATGCATATAGTGTGGTTATATAGTGTTCAGCGGAGGCCGTCAATACCCATTTAGTTAATATGGTTTTATCCCTTGTCGGTATAGCCACTTACCCGGCATTACCGCGGCGAACTCGCAGTCAGTTGACAGAATATACGGGAGAGCCAGCTGATTTTAGGAGGCTGGGCGCGAAGACAGGCAGAAAAGGTTAGGGCGTAAAGCGGGGGCGTTGTTGCAGCAGTTGCTGGGACAATTCGTCCTGTTGTCGTTGTTCCAGCCGACTACGCTCTAGCTGCTGCTGACGTTGCTGCTGGCTGAGGATATCGTGCAGGCCCAGATTTAATGCCGCCTGCTTTACGCAGACTTGTTGCTGGCGTGCCACTTCCGCAGCGGCCGCTGATGTGCGCTGCTGCTGCTCCTGCTGCAGACTGTGCAGGATCTGCTTGATGCCGGATAGATTCTGTAAACTCAGACTACAGGCCATTTGTTCCGGCCCATCCATTGTCGCCAGATGCTGACTTAACGCCAACAAACGGCGCTGCTCCTGCTCTGCCTGCTTTTGCAGCTGCTGGCGGCGCTTTAACATCAGTTGCAGGTTGTCATCCTGCTGCTTCAGATACTGTTCAAGCATGATTTAGCCCTAACGCCGCAAGCTGAGTCTGGGTATCTGCCATATCGGATTTTTCATGCAGTCCCTGACACAGAAATTTTTCGATTGCCGGGTATAACGCCACCGCCCGGTCAAGTTCAGCGTCTCTGCCGCTCTGATAAGCGCCGAGCGGCAGTAACTGTTGTACCTGCTGATAACGGCTGTAATAGCGCTTCAGTTGATAGCAGGCTTTCAATTGGGGTTCAGCCACAATATTTGGCATCACCCGGCTAATCGAGGCCGCAATATCAATGGCCGGATAATGACCGCGCTCCGCCAGCTCACGGCTTAACACTATGTGGCCATCCAGAATAGCCCGCGCCGCGTCCGCGATTGGGTCCTGCTGGTCGTCACCCTCAGCCAGGACGGTGTATATGGCGGTCATGCTGCCCATGCTGCTGGCGCTGTTACCGGCACTTTCGACCAATTGGGTTAACTTACTAAAGACCGAGGGCGGGTAACCGCGGGTGGCCGGTGGCTCACCGACTGACAGTGCAATTTCGCGTTGCGCCTGGGCATAACGGGTCAGAGAGTCGACTAACAGTAAAACATTTAACCCCAGATCACGGAAATACGCAGCCAGACGATGACTCAGTTCGGCAGCTCGCATCCGTAACAGCGGCGATTGATCCGCCGGTGCCGCAATCACCAGCGCCTTAGCCAGACCTTCGGCACCCAGACTGTGTTCAATAAATTCCTTTACTTCCCAGCCCCGTTCACCAATCAAGCCGACGATCACCACATCGGCACTGGTAAAGCGGGTCATCATCCCCAGCAGCTTACTTTTACCGACCCCAGAACCGGCGAACAGGCCCATGCGCTGCCCCTGCCCGACCGTAAAGAGGCCGTTTAACGCTCTGACCCCAACGTCAAGTGCTTGCGTCACCACTTGCTTTTGTAACGGGTTTACCGCCGCTAACACCGGGCTGATCTTTTCCCCCTCGGTCAGAGCAGGTTGTCCATCCAGCGGTTGCATCAGGCCGTCCAACACCCGCCCAAGCAAGGCCTTACCGACAAGCAGTTGAGAATCGCGGGAAATCGCCCTGACCCGGGCTCCGGCGAACAGGCCGGCCGCCGTGCTCAACGGCATCAGATATGCCACGTCACCGTCAAACCCGACCACTTCGGCGTCAAACCAGCGGCCATCCTGGCTCTGAACCTGACAGCGCTGCCCCATGCTGTACTGCCCGCCGGCGACGCTCATAATCATGCCGTTCACCTTCACCAGACGGCCAAAACTATAATAGCGCGCCACAGGCTTTAGTTCGTTGCTCAGTTTATGCAGCCGGGTCATCAGTTCAGGATGCATCTGTAATACCTGTCGCGTCCTGAGTCAGAGGTGCCAGCAAACTTTGCCGTACCTGCAGCAACGCCTCTTGCAGGCGCTGACGGAAATCCAGCAGATGCAGCTGGGAGTTGGCGCAGAATTGCACTGTTCCGCTGGCCAGACGTTCGTCACGCTGCCAGCTGATATCGGCAAAGTGCGTAATATTTAATTGTTGCAGACGCTCGGCATCTGCTGCAGACAGCTGGATGCTGGTGACCTGGTCCTGCTGATTGATTACGGCAAGGGTACTGTGAATGGCGTGGACTAATTGCTGTGGGTTGAGGCTGAGTTCAAATTCCAGCACCAGTTCGCTCAAGCCACAAATCAGTTCATACAGCTGCTGCTGCAATTGCTGCTCGGAATAACGTTGCCGTTGCTGGAACTGCGTCGCCAGGCGATCAAACTGCACTTGAAAATCCTGCGTCAAGCTTTGCCGCAAAGCAGTTTCGCGGGCCGCGGCTTCGGCTGCGGCCTGTTGCCGGCCTTGCTGGATCCCCTGCTGCAAGGCCTGTTCAGTCGCAGCAGCCTGCCCTGCCGCAAAACCCTGTTGATAGGCCTCTTCAGCCAGTTCCAACGGCGATTTCTGCACATCAGTGCGCGCCAGCAGCGGAAAGCGATAGGCCGTCGTCATCTTTACCCCAGCGTCGCTTCGTCATAGAGCCGATACTCTATTTCGCCATTGGCCATCATTTGCCGGATCATAGCCATAATTTCAGCACGGGCCGCTTCAACCTTAGTCACCGGCTGCGCTTTCATGGCTTCAATTTGTTGCCGGTATACCTGCCCCAGCCGCTTCGGTAACGCATTCAGAATATTGTTCATCAGTGATGTTTCAGCCCCCTTCAAAGCCACTATCCATAGATCATCAGGGATCTCATTCATCAACTGCGCCAGCACATCCTCCGACTGTTTCACCAGGGTGCTGAAATCATACATCTTATCTTCAATCGCTTCGGCGGTTTCCGCATTATGCAGTTTAAGCAGCTCCATCACTTCGGCTTTGTTGCCACTGTAACGGTTCATAATCTCTGCCACGCGCTCAACACCATTAACCCGCGCCCCGACCTGCTCGCCGACAAATTCAATACAGCTTTCCAGCGTATGTTTCAGATCGTCCATCACATGCTCACTGACTTCCCGCAAGCTGGCGATCCGAAACAAGATGTCGTCATGTTTTTCTTTCGGAAAGAGTGCAATCACGGCGCTGGCCTGCTCTGCCGGTAAGAACGCCAACAGCAGTGCCTGCATCTGGATATGCTCCTGCTCCAGAAAACGTGCCAGCAACTCCGGCGGTACCCATTCCAGCCGGCGAATGTCATCGGCCAGGGCGCCGCCAAAAATATCGTCCAGCATACCGCGGGCCAGCTTACGGCCTACGGCCTTGTCCAACGCCCGCTCCAGATAAAGCCTGGATGCGCCGCTCACGCCACTCTCGTTGCGGTAGCAGTCGAAAAAGTCATTCAGAATACTGGCAACATCTTCCTGCGTCACATTGGCAATCTTTGCCATCCGCTCAGACAACACCCGGACTTCGTGCCGGTTTAGCTTTTTGATGATGCCGGCAGCATTTTCTTCACCCATACTCAGTAACAGTATTGCTGCCCGATCCAGATCGCTGACCGTCGCAGACTCAGTTCTTAGTTGATTCAAGGCTCACCCCTCTCTCTACCCAGTACTTAATCACCGCGGTAACCCGCTCAGACTCTTTGTTGGCAAGCAACTGCATATGAGCAATCTGCTCGGCAAACTCAGAGCCCAACTGCGGCAGTGCAATTTTAGCCAGTGGGCTGGCGGTATCTGCCACCGGGACGCTCTGCTGTGGCGACGGGTTTTCTACATGCAGCGCGACAGTCTGGGTCGGCGTGGCCGCAGTAGGCAACACGGGTGCCACAACCGCTTCCGCCGTCTCGCCCTTGCGGCCATTTACCAACTGGTTCACCAGGGGTCTGACACCAAACAGGATCAGGGCCAAGGCGATCAAGGAGCCAAAGACATAGCGGGCGTATTCCTGCACTTCCGGTAACTGCCACCATTGCAAACCACCGAATTCCGGCACCGGCTCCGCCGGAACAAAGTTAAAACTGGTAATATTGAACTGATCACCACGCTCTGCCTGAAAGCCAGTGGCAATTTTCACCATCTCGCCCAATTGGCTTAGCCGCTGCTGGGTCCAGCCCTGCTCACCGGCAACCGCTTCATTCACCAGTACCGACAAACTCATATTTTTTAACCGCCCCACTTCATACCGGGTATGAGTCACCGCCCGGCCGGTTTCGAATTGACGGCTGGTTTCACTGCGCTCGGATGCCCGCTGGTTGTTATTCTCGGCAGCGTCGGTGTTAGCTACCGGCGGCTGATTGGCCAATGAGCCGGGGATGCCCATTGCTAACTGGTCGACCATATTGGTTGCTTTAATGGTTTCCACCCGCACCACTGCAGCCGGATCGATCGCTTCCCGGGTTTCTTCCACTACGCTGAAATCGACATCTGACGACACCTGGATCCGGAAATTGCCATCACCAAGGATCGGCAACAGCATAATGGCCGCCCGCTGTTCAATATTGCGCTCCAACCTTTCGATAAAGGCCAGCTTCTTATCGGTCTCCTTTCCGACCGGGGAATCATCGAAGGTCTCACCAGTCAGTAATTTACCGCGCTGATCAACAACGGATATCTGGGTACTTTGCAGTCCGGGCACACTGCCGGCGATCAGACTGACAATGGCTTCAACCTGCTGCGGTTTCAGGCTGTAGCCTGGCGCCAGATCAACCATCACCGACGCCGCAGACTTCTCTTCCTGCCGGCCGACAAATAAATTGCGCTTGGGTACGGCCAGATGCACGCGGGCATTGCGGATCCCCTCCATGGTAATAATGGTGCGGGCCAGCTCGCCCTCCAGCGCATGCTGATACTGCATCGACTCCATAAACTGGCTGGTACCCATGCTGACTTTGTCACCCAGGGTCGACAAGCCTTCTGGCATCGCCGCCTTAATCCCCCGCGCGGCCAGTAAGATCCTGGCATCTGCTAACCGGCTCTGCGGCACCAGGATATTGCCGGTATCGGTATCAATCCGAAATACCATCTTTTCCCGATCCAGAATCTCCAGAATACTGGCCTTATCATAGTGTTCCTGTTGTCCGTATAAGGGCACGTAGTTCTTCGCCGAGGTCCAGAGGATCAGCACAATAGTCGCCGCAACCAGGGTCGCCAGGAGCGCTATCACGGCCAGACTTTTATCTTCGGTCTTTAACCAGCTAACCTTGCCGGATAAGTCAGCAAGTTTTTTCTTCAATACGCCGTCCGGTAGTGATGCCGGCAGCTTGGTTGCGAGTTCGCCTTTCATCTTTATCGTTTCCTTACAGCGACATGCGCATCACATCATCAATGCCGCTTAGTACCTTGTTGCGGATCTGCATCAGCATCGAGAAACTCAGATCGGCCTTCTGGCTGGCGACCATGGCCCCCACTACGTCATCGCTGCGTCCGGTATCAACCGCCGCCATCAGATCCGCAGCGATGTTCTGCTCGGTATTCACTGCCCGCACAACCTGTTTAAAATCCGCGGCCAGGCCGATTTGGTTATCTGCCGGCATCACTTTTTCACCGGCAGCCACCTGCTGCATCTGGGCCATAATGTTTAGTAAACTTTGTTGATTATTTACTGGCGAAACCATCTGTTATTCCCTTTAATCAGGCAAAAGCATCTAAATCCAGGCCATGCTCACGCATCGCGGCCAACTTGTAGCGTAACGCCCGGGTACTCATCCCCAGCGCTTCCGCCGTTTTGGTACGGTGACCATTGTATTTATTCAATAAATCCAGAATGTAATCGAACTCAGCCTGCTTCTTGCTTTGTTTAAGCAAACCAGCACAAAAGCTAGCTGCCGGCAAAAAGCAGGCCGGTAGATTAAGATCCTGAGGCTGGATTTCACTGCCTCTGGCCATCACTAAGGCGCGCTGCACGGTGTTCTCAAGTTCCCGCACATTACCCGGCCAGTTGTACTGCACCAGCAGATCGCGGGCAGCTTTACTCAGGGTATATTTGCCCTGCGCATACTTCTGGATGAAAAATTCGGTTAACGGCAAAATGTCTTCCCGTCGCTCACGCAGCGCCGGCCAGCTCAGTGGCAGAACATCAAGCCGGTAGAATAAATCTTCCCGGAACATGCCCTGCTGCACCTGGGTACGCAGATCTTTATTGCTGGCGGCAATAACCCGGATATCCAGCTTAATCCGCTGGTTACTGCCAAGCCGCTCTAATTCGCGCTCCTGTAGTACCCGCAGTAACTTCGCCTGCAGATTTAACGGCAACTCTGAAATTTCATCCAGCAGGATGGTGCCGCCATTTGCGGCCTCAAACTTACCCACTTGCTGCGCAACGGCGCCGGTGAAAGCCCCTTTGTTATAACCAAACAACATGGCTTCCAGCATATTTTCAGGGATGGCGGCACAGTTCACGGCAACGAAGGGTTTAGCTGCGCGCTCAGATGCCTGATGGATAAATTGCGCCAGCTTTTCTTTACCGGTTCCCGACTCGCCGAGGATCAGAACTGAGGCCTCAGTTTGCGCGGCACGGTTTGCCAGTTGCAGGATCTGCCGGCTTGCCTGCGATACGGCGACTATGTCAGTTAACCCCCGCTGCATTGCTCTGGCGTTGCGCAAGGTGGTTTTCAGTTGCGAAGCCATAAAGGGTTTAAGCAAATAATCGATAGCGCCATGCTGCAAGCTGGCGGAGGCTAATTCGCTTTGGTCTTTTGCCACCAGACTGACAATATGGGCTGTTGGTAAGCGCCGGCTCAGCAGCAGTACCAGATCAATTAAGTCCATCTTGCCAAGATTACTGTCGGCGAAGATCACCAGCGGCTGATATGTATTACAGTAACTCAGCACCTCCTGGGCCTGATCGGTATGTAACAGCTGAAAACCTTCAGCGCTAATACAAGCTGCCATTTCCTGCGGCGGGCTGAGCTGACTTAGCCAGAGTACGTAATCTTTATTCATCGATAATCTCATCTTGGTCCTTACCGGATCAGCCTGACAACGACACGGCGGTTGGGTTGATTGGCAGCCACCGGATAACGGTTACCATGAGCCCTGACTTCCAGCATGGCAGCTTTTACCCCCAGTTCGAGGAAGTATGCTGCGGCATCATCGGCACGTTCCCGGGATAACAAACGATCGGCCAGCTGATCTCCAGTATCATCAGCATGCCCATCAATCAGAATGCGTTGCACAGCCTTGTCATACTGCAGATAGCTGACGAGTTGTCGAAGTTGTGTTTGCTGCGCGCTGGACAGAGTGCGCTGCCCCCGCTGCATTTCCAGACTCAGGTTCCGGGCTTGCTGCCAGGTCAGCGGTGCCATCTTCGTCACACACTGCCGGAACCCGTCCACGGCCTGGCGCCCTTCGATACTGGTCAGCGTTAACCGCACATCCGTATCGTCCGTCTGAAACTCGAACAGCAACCAATAACCCAGATGCAGTTGCTGCAACCATAGCAATGGTGCTTCACGAAATTCGATACGTTGCGCGGCGATCGCTGAGGCGCTAAAGATGGTGCCGCCGCGGCGCAAGGCGGGTGCCTGCCAGTCGGCATCAATAACCTGTAACTGGGCAGAATTGACATGTAAATTCGGCTGTTCGAACTCAAACTGCAGGGTTAACGGCTCGGCCGGTGCGGTCATAAACTGCACCCGCCCCAAACCGGTGACCTGTTGTTGTAACTGACAGAAGAAAGGATCGGCAACAAGTACCCAACGCGCCTGCTCCGGCGGTTGCTGATAATGTGCGCTTAGTAGCGACAGGCTTGTTAGCCAATAAGCAAGATAAGATGTCAAATCGCTGTCCCTATCAACATGTTTAATAAACTAATACTTAGTTACTACGCATATTAAAAGGAAACTGCACGCTTCAGGGGCGAACACCGGGCAAGCCCATAGCGCTGACACTCTTTACAGAATATCACTGAGTTAATGCAACCCCGCTATCATCCGCGTTATGCGTTTAGACCGGAGGCTTTGCGTCCTGCCCTTTCGGTGCAGTTTGCCTTTTAATTGTCTCTGTCAGGCTAGTTTCGTTTGAACGAAAACTGAACCCAAGCTGAATAACATTCAAAAAGATATCGAAATTCCGATAACTTAGCAAGAAATTCCGGATGAAATTCTGATGACAAGGTGGCGAATCTCTCTTAGCTGACAGAATTTCAATGTTTAAAAACAAATACATAGGTTTTAGCCGAGTGCACCCAGCACATTTACCCTTACACTTTCCGGAATTTCGTTGTATGACAGCACCTGCAAGCCATTACGGGTAAAGGTTCTGGCATACCGTGCCAGCAGCGGGCGTAGCTGAGGCACCACCACCAGCACCGGCGTTACACCTGCTTGCAGCAGTTGCTCTCTGACCAAAGGCATGTTGCGCTGGAACTGACTGAGCAGGTTTGGTGCCACCGGGAAACTGTCCAGCGCCACCTTCCCCGATTGCATCGCCTGATTCAGTGCACTTAACAGCGTTTGTTCCAGCTTTTCATCCAGGCTGTATGCCGCTAACTCGTCACGCTCACCGAGCAATGGTTGTACCAAGGCCTTTTGCAGCGCACAACGCACATCTGAGGTCAGAAGGATCGGATCTTTCGTTACATCCGCACTGTCAATAAGGGCGCTGGCGATGGTCACCACGTCGCTGATACTGACCTGCTCGCGCAGCAGGTTACGCATGACTTTCAGCTGTAAGTTAGCCGGCAGCGCCTTTTCCAGCGCTTCCGCCAAACCGGGCGCAACCGCAGTCAGACGCTTCTGAAACTGTTTGACATCCTCATAGCTGAACAGCTCTGCCAGATTATCTTTCACCACCTTACCAACGTGAGTGGCAATAACGGTTGCCAGATCAACCACGGAATATCCCAGGTTCAGTGCTTTGGCCTTCTGTTGACCGTCGACCCACACCGCCTCCAGGCCATAGGCCGGATCGCGGGTTAACTCACCGTCTAACTGGCCATAGGTGTCGCCGGTATTCAGCGCCAGCAGTTGTTGCGGCTGCAGGCGGGCGCTGGCCTGCGTCACACCTGACAACTTGATCCGGTATTCCTGCGGGTTCAGTTGCAGATTATCCCTGACCCGAACCTCCGGTAGTAAATAACCGCATTGCTCTGACAAGGCTTTGCGCACGCCACGCAGGGTTTGGATCAGCTCCTCGCCCTGTGTTTTATCTGCCAGATACACCAGACGAAAGCCTAATTCGACCGCCAGCGTGTCGACATAGGGCAGATCGTCCCAGCTCAGTGTTTCTGCCGGTACTGCCAGGGTTTCGTTCAGCAGCTCGGCTTCGGCCACCTGCGGATGGATCCGGTTTTGCTGCAGGCGCCAGGCCACATAAAGTAGCGGCAAGCCAAAGCCGATAAAGGCCATGCCCGGCATGCCCGGTACCAACCCCAAGAGCACCATAATGCCACCGGCGGTAAAGAGTACCCGGGGGGACGCCAGTAACTGACGACCGACCTCATCCGACATTTCTCCTTCATCGTTCATCCGGGTAACGATAATGGCAGCAGCGACGGCAAGCAGCAAAGATGGCACCTGCGCCACCAAACCATCACCAATAGTCAGCAGCGCAAAACGCTGGAAGGCTTCAGCCATACCCAGGCCATGCTGGAACACCCCGATACTGATCCCGCCCAGCAGGTTAATGACCAGAATAATTAAGCCGGCTATGGCATCACCACGGACAAATTTAGAGGCACCATCCATCGAGCCGTAAAAATCCGCTTCCCGCGATACGGTCTGGCGTCGTTCCTTGGCCTGCTCTGGCCCAATCAAACCCGCATTCAGGTCGGCATCAATTGCCATCTGCTTACCGGGCAAAGCATCCAGCGTAAAGCGTGCCGCGACTTCTGAGATCCGTTCGCCACCTTTGGTGATCACCACAAAGTTGATAATCATCAGGATCACGAACACCACCATACCGACCACATAGTTGCCGCCGATCACCACTTCACCAAAGGCCTGGATCACCCGGCCCGCCACATCAGAGCCTTCATGGCCGTGCAGTAACACCACCCGGGTCGATGCAATATTCAGCGTCAGGCGCATCAGCGTCGCGACCAGCAGCACGGTCGGGAATACGGAAAAATCCAATGGCTTACGGGTAGAAACGGCGACCAGTAGTACGATCACCGACAGCACTATGTTAAAGGTGAATAGCAAATCCAGCATCCAGGCGGGCAGTGGCAACACCACCATTGCCAGAATCGCCAGCAATAGCACCGGAATCGCCGTATAGGGCTGAGTTAAACTACGCCAATTCACGTTTTACTTCCTCTGTTAGCCTGCTGTTGCAGATGAGTTGGGATCTTAAGTTCAGGGATGGGCGCCGGTTGTTGCCCCCGTCCCTGCCGCCAGGCTCTGAGCTGCATCACATAAGTCAGAACATAGGCCACAGCGGTATAAAGAGCTTTAGGGATTTCCTGATCGACCCGGGTTGAGAAATACAGTGCCCGCGCCAGCGGCGGTAATTCCAGCACCGTCAGGCCGGAGCGCTCAGCAACCGCTTTGATCCGCAGCGCCATCTCATCAACCCCCTTGGCGACAACATAAGGCGCCTTTGCCTTCTGCTCACTGTATTTCAGGGCAACCGCAAAATGACTGGGATTCATCACCACCACATCGGCTTTGGGTACCCGATCTTCAATGCGTCGGTTAGCCAGCTGATATTGAATTTGCCGGATCCGGCTCTTTAATTCCGGACTACCATCGGCTGACTTACGCTCTTCCTTTACTTCCTGCCGGGTCATCTTGATCTTACTCAGTACCTTGTATTGCTCATAAGGCACATCGATCGCAGCAACCAGCAGCAATAAGGTCACCGTCAGCATCAGACAGAGCGCCAATAACCCCAGTCCTTCGCTTAACGCTTGTTGCAGGCTGACGCGCTGTAAAAACAGTAATTTCTGCCAGATATGACTTAAAAAGCCATACAGACAGCCGCCGAGTAACAACACCTTTAATACCGACTTTGCCAGCTCAACCAGGGCGTTCATACTAAAGATGCGGGCGATGCCTTTTAATGGATCCAGGTTACTGAACTTTGGCCTGACCAACTTGGCGGAGAAGTTAAAGCCACCGGGTAAAGAGCCGGCAATCCACATGGCCAGAAACAGTAATAACAAAAATGGCAGCAAGGCCGCGAGCATCTGCAACAATGCGTCACCGATCGCCAGCGGCAGCAGTTTCTGATCTGCCAGCATCTGTTGGTCCAACTGAAAACTACGTTGCATCAGTAAAATAAAAAACTCATATAACAAGCCGGCAAACCACAAGATCCCGGCAACACCGAGCATCAGCAGGATGGCGGTATTTAATTCCTTCGAGCGTGCTAATTGCCCGTCTTCACGTGCTTTTTTCAGCCGCTTCTCGGAGGGCTGTTCGGTTTTTTCCTGTCCGCCGCTCTGCTCTGCCATCTGCTACCCCATCAGCTGTCGCATGCTGCTTAACACATGGCTGGCCAACCCGGAGAAAGCACTGCCGGTTTGACTTAACGTCAAAAAAACCGCAACAAAACCCAGCAGTAACGTCATCGGGAAACCCAGCACGAACAGATTAAGTGACGGTGCCGAACGGCTGGCGACACCGAAAGTCAGATTCACCAATAGCATTGCCAGCACAGCGGGTAAGGCGATCAGCAGCGCAGCAGCAAAGATCCAGCCAAACAACTGGACGATCAGCATCAGGTTCAGCTGATATAAACTGCTGCCAACCGGCCAAAGGCTAAAGCTGTCAACCAGGATCGCCAGGGTGATCAAATGACCATTTAGCCCAAAGAACAGCAGCACCGTCATCACCCAGAACAGCTGACTGAGCAGCGAGACATTGTCGCCACTGCCCGGATCCATCATCATCGCCATCGCCAATCCCATCTGCATAGACAGGATCAACCCCACCAATGCCAACACTTCAAACAGCATCCGCAGTGCTAATCCCAGCACTATGCCAAACACCAGTTGCTCCACTGTCAGTAACACGGCATCAAGCGAAAAGGGATCTACCGCCGGCATTGCCGGCAATAAAGGGCCGGCCAGAAAGCTCAGAAATACCGCCAGTAAGATGCGTGCCCGCGGCGGTACCGCCGGATTATCAAAGGCTGGCATTGCCCACAGCAAGGCAGAAAAACGCACAAAGGGCCACCAAACGGTACCAATCCAGGTCATCAGCTCGGCAGTGGTCAGGCTGATCAGCGAACTCACCCGAACACTCCGGGAATAATCTGACTCAGGTTGGCAAACCAATCGAGTAAGGTACGGACCAACCAGTGCCCGGCGAAGACCACCATCAGCAGCGTCAGGATCATTCTGGGCAAAAAGGTCAGCGTTTGTTCCTGTACCGATGTTGCAGCCTGGATCACCGCCACAATAACCCCCAGGATCAATCCGGGAACGATCAGCACCAGCAGCATCTTAATGATGGTATAGACCGCCAGCGCGATCAGCTCGGTTGCCTGTTCCGGACTCACCTGATGGCTCCAAAGGTGGCGGCAAGGGTACCGGCGACCATAGACCAGCCATCGGCCAGCACAAAGATCATCAGCTTAAACGGCAGACTGACAATCAACGGTGATAACATCATCATCCCCATCGACATCAGCACACTGGCCACGACCAAATCAATAATCAAAAACGGAATAAACAACATAAAGCCGATCTGAAATGCCGTTGTCAGCTCACTGAGGACAAAAGCCGGGATCAGCACCTCCAACGGCACCTCTTCCGCCGCCATGGTGGTTGGCTCCTGGGCGATTAACAATACCTGATGCAGCTCGTTTTCGCGGGTTTGTGCCAGCATAAAGCGCCGTAGTGGCTGCTCGGCAACAGCCAGTGCCTGCTCCAGCGTCAACTGCTCCGCCTGATAGGGCTTAAACGCCTGTTGGTAAATCTCCTGCCACACCGGCCGCATGATTAGCAGGGTTAGCATCAGGGCCACACCAATCAGCACCCGGTTGGGCGGACTTTGCTGCAAGCCCAGCGCCTGACGCAAAATAGCCAGCACGATAATGATCCGGGTAAAGGAGGTTAACACCATCAGCATACCGGGGATCAGGCTCAGCGCTGTCATCAGCAACAGGATCTGTAACTTAACGTTATAATCCTGGCCGCTTGCGGTATCCTGTACCGAGAAAAGTGTGATCTCATTCGCCAGCAAGCCGGGCGAGAACAGCAACAACATCGGTAACAGCCAGCCAATCTTACGCATTAGTCGTCGCCGGTTGCTGCGGGTTACTGACAAATTTCAGGCCGTATTTGCCATCGACCATCACCACTTCAGCTTTGGCAAAGAACACGCCGTTCACTTTCACATCCAATGCTTCACCAATGGCTTTATCCAGTGGCAACACATCGCCGACCGCGGCCCGGCTTAGCTCACCCAGTGTCACTTCGGTCGTCGCCACCTCCAGGCTGACCGTCAGCGGCACATCATAAAAAGCGGCAATATTATCGCCTGCCGTCGCGACGCTGGCTGCCGGTTGCGTGTCCAGCATTTCATCCAAATCCAGCATATCCAGTTCAGACAAAGCGCCATTTAGCCCCATCGCCATCTTGTTCTCCGTCATATTTAGTTGTCTCGCGTTACAGCCGCAGTAATCTGGAACACCAACGCAGTACCCTCTTCGGCTACCCGCCCCAGATACAGGCTTTTGTTGTTAAGATTTAAAGGCATTTCAGCAGGCAGCTCTAAGGGCAAGATGGCGCCGGTGCGCAGGCAATGCTGCAACTGACTTAAGTTAACTTTACAGCGCGCCATCTGAACCTGTCCTTTTACCGGGATCTGCGACCAGCGGCTTAAATCTACTGCTGGTTGCGCTAACTCCGCCGTGGGTCTTGCGGTACCGGTCGGCATAAAAAAACTGACCGGCAACCACAGGTACCAACTCAGGGCCTCATGGCTTAGCAGCAACCTGACTTTCAGCGCCTGATAGCGGACTCCCTGCGGGCATTGCGATAACGGTAGCAGCTGCGCCGGAAAAGCCGCCTGTTCACCGAATAGCAATGCCTGTATCGCTTGCAGCTGCTTTTGCAGCAGCCGGCTGGTCACCCGCAGTTCGCTGCGGCTTAACTCCACCTTATCTGCCACATCAGGCTGGCGGGTCAGTTCGCCCCCCAGGCTCAGATCGACCAGATGATGCAAACTGACATAGTCCATCGCCAGGTAGCCGCAGTCTTCCTGCGGTACCGACACGGCACTGGCCAATAAAAAGCGACCGGGCTCAGCCAGCCAACTCTGTAAGGTCGTGCCCTGACACAGCTGCAGATCCAGCGTAAAGTCAACATCGTGCAGTAAGCGGCTGAGCTCGATCTGCAACACCTGGGTCAGTTCGCTCAGCCTTGCTCTCAGATGCAGTGCCGCTTGCTGATGCTGCCGCTGTTCCACCGTTAACGGATAAGGATCCGCAGCAATGGATTGCTCAGCTTTAATTAATTTTGGCCGGGGCCGGGTTTGCTTCATGCTGTTCACTTATCTCTTCTAACTGCTTGCGGTAGGCTTTTTTGCTAAGCGTACGCAGCAACTGCAATACATATTGTTCCTTGCCAGGCAGCCAACGCAGCCCCAAAAATAACAACTTGTCGCTGATTTGGCGCCGATAAACCACCTTTGCCTTTAGCTTGTGCTTACCGGCATACACCAGTAGCAACTGCTCTGGTAAATGCACACTGGCCGGTACCAACACCCCGGCACCGCCGTAGCTGATATCTTTTAATACCGCATGGCATAACACAGCACTGAATAAGGTGTCGGCATATAGCTTTAATGCCACACCGCGGCTTTGCAGCGCAGTTGGCTGGGTGGCGCTGGCAAAATACCAACGAAAAAATTTACGGTTAAAATCGGTTACTACCTTCGGCATAGTTAATTCATCAGATTAGTTCGTAGTACCGGCTGATTCCGGCGTGCTTCTGCCGCAGCATCTGCGACGGCCGGACTTTGTTCAGCACTGCTGGCAAAGAGTTTATTTAGTTCTGAAAAAGCGTCACTGGTCAGGATCAGTAACTCGATGCGACGGTTTTCACTACCTTGCGGATTATCTGTATTCAGCGGACGGTTTGCCGAAAACGCAGACACCTGTGCCACTCTGTTGCCTGGCATGCCTCCGGCAGAGAGAACCTGACGCGCCTGCAGCGCCCGATCTCCGGATAACTCCCAATTGCTGTACTGAGAACCGCTAAAGGCGGTGCTGTCGGTGTGACCGGAAATAATCAGTTTGTTTTGTACTTTCTGAAATACCGGCGCCAGACTCAATAATAAGTCCTCAAAGAACGGCGTCATCCGGATCTGACCGCGGCGGAACATCTGTTGCTGTTCGTTATCGCGGATAATCACCCGTAATCCGGACGGCACGATATCGACCTGAATATGCTGATCTGCCAGTTGATCGCGGGCCAGTTGCTCCAGAGTCTGCATTAACAAATTCAGCTCTGCGGCAGTATCATATTGCCCTTCCAGTAAGGATGTCAGCGCCTTGCCCTTGCCGCCCTGTGGCGCTTCGTCACCGGCCGGGATCTGCAAATAATCCGACATGCCAGGTACCGGGCTGTCCGGCGGCAAGGCACTGCTATCGAGCTGCCGGATCACTGACGGCGAGCCACCGAGATCAATCGGATAAGGGCTGTTTTCAGGTTTAAAAGGATTCGGGCTGCCGTCAAAAATTGAATGCGTCCGCATATAGTGCGCGATCTCGGCGCGCTCCTTTACGCTGGACACTTCCATAATCCACAGCACCATAAAAAACGCCATCATCGCAAGGGTAAAATCGGCAAAGGCAACCTTCCAGGCCCCGCCCGTCTTAGCCTTGACCGTACGACGACTATTGCGCTTGAAAATAACCGGGGCAGTTCTGTTCATCAGGCAGCCTTATTATTAATCCATTCTTCCAGTGTCGTGAAAGAAGGCTTAATCTCTGCATTGATCAGCTTACGGCCAGAATCCGTTGCCACAATAGCCACATGCCCCTTGGCATGTGAGACCAGAATCGCCCGCACACATTCCAGCAACGCCATTTGCTTTTTCACGCTTTGCTCCATCGCCGAAGCCATAGGCGCGAACATGCAGTAGCAGGCAAAAATACCAAGAAAGGTGCCAACCAGGGCCGCAGCTACGTGGTAGCCGATATTGCTAAGCGGCCCGTCCAGGTGCTGCATCGTGATAATAATGCCACCAACCGCGGCCAGAATGCCGAAGCCCGGCATCGCCTCAGCAATCACCGCCAGCGCACTAGATGGCTTGAGCTTGTCCTGCTCTATGGTAGCAATTTCCTGCTCTAGCATACTGTCAAAATCATGGGCACTGATTTTTCCCATACTCATCAGGCGCAAGTTATCGCAAACAAAGATCACCAGTGGCTGATTCGCCAGCACCAGCGGATAGGATAAAAAGATGGAACTGGTTTCCGGGTTTTCGACATGCTCATCCAGCTCCCGCAAACCTTTGCTCTTCGCCAGTTCCAACAGTTGATACATCAACAACAGCAACTGGCGGTAGAGCTCGGCCGCCTGCTGGTCTGACTTAAACTGATATTTCAGCTGATTCAGCATTTCTTTTAGTACAGTGCGGGAGTTACCAACAACAAGTGCCCCCAGCCCTGCGCCAAAAATAATGACAAACTCTGCCGGCTGCCACAGTGTCGCCACATTGCCCCCGGCAAACATAAAGCCACCGACCACAGCCCCCAATACCAACGCAAAACCCAGAATTTTCTGCATATTTATTCTTCCCGATAATTACCACTGTGCCAGTTTTTTGCTGACTAATTCCACCGACTGCCGGTGCAACTGACACACTCTGGACTCCGTTAAATTCAGCACCAAAGCGATTTCTTTCATATTCAGCTCGTAGGTGTAGTACAGATGCAGCAACAGCTTGCTGCGCTCCGGTAGCGAGGCCATCACTTTTTCCAGCGATAGCTTCAGCTCCAGCGCAGACAGATTACTGCTACCCAGTTGTTCCTCCGCCTGTCCGGATAGCAGCTGGTCTAAACTTTCCATCGCCTCTGCCTGGGCGACATACTGCAACTCCAGCAAGTCTTCAAGGCTAATTTGCAGATGCTGACACAGCTCTTCATCAGTAACCGGACGACCAAGTTGTCGCTGCAGCTCACGGCAGGCATCCCGCAGCTGATGTGCTTGCTGACGCAGCAGGCGCGGACGCCAGTCCAGCTTGCGAAATTCATCAAGCATGGCGCCGCGTACCCGCTTAAAGGCATAGGATTCAAACTGTTCGTCTGTCTGCCTACCGTAGCGGCGAATAGCACTGAGCAAGCCAATTAAGCCAATCTGCTGTAAATCATCCTTATCGACGGCACTGCCCAGCATACTGCGCAGATGTGCAGCCGCCCGTTTTACCAGATAGCCATATTGCTGCAGCAGCCGGGTTTCTTCCTGTGGCGTCAACCTGAAACAGTGCTGCTGTTCTGACTCTGACCAGTGTTGCTCTGCCAGCATGGTCGGGCCCTACTGAATAAAGACGTTGGTAATCAGCACCTGCTCAATCTGCTGGCTGTACTTATTACCGCGTAACGTGGTGTTAAACCGCTCCAAAATACTTTGCTGCACCTGAGTAATATCCTGGAACGCCTGCCGCGCTTGTTGATGCGAAGTATTGGCGAACTGCTCAACCAGAGCATTGCGCAGTAAGGGTGCAGCCTCCTCCAATACCGCCAGGACCTGGGCATCACTGGTGACCAAGGTCAGCTCTAACACCAGATAGCGCGAGTGGTGTTCATGCGCGACGCTGATCACAAAGCGCTCCAACGGATGGAACAGTGGCCGGCTCTCAGTTGCCGGAACTGGCGCAGCAGTGGAATTGCTATACCAGATCCCACCAAGCGCGGCTGCAATAGCCACCAGCAAGGCCGCGATAATCAGTAACAGGTTCTTCATGGTTCTATCCTTACAACGGTGTCATCTGTTGGGTTATCAGGCCAGCCGGTCAATCCAGCCATGGCTGACCGGTGCTCTGCTGTCTGCATCACTCTCGTCATCACCAGCGATAACCAGGTTAGCAGGCTCCACTTCCTCGCTAAAAAAGCGTTGCTGCTGCGAAAATTCACCTACCTGCACATCGATCAGACTGGCATCCCCGCTATGTTGCCCCAGGCTGAGGCGCAACAGCTCAGCGGTTTGCTGCATGGCTTCCCGCACCTGAGGTTGACCGGCCAGCAACTGAATGCTGGTTTTGTCGCCGTCAATGGTGATCCTAAGCTCAATACTGCCCAGCTGCGGCGGATCCAGCCGGATCTGCGCCCGCTGAATTTGTTGCCCCAGCTGCAACGTCAGCTTGTCCTGCAGCGTATTAAATAAGGCGTTACCCCATTGAGTCACCGGTGTGTGCAAACTCAGACTCTGCCACTGATGCAGCGGCACAGTCGCACCGGTTGCTAAAGTTGATGGCAGCGCTGCAGTTGAACCGCTGGCAAAGCCGGTCAGCGTAACTGAGTTTGCGGCCACCGGTGTGAGCTGGCTAAGTGGTAAATCTGACGACAGCCCCGCGATAACATTCTTAGCCTGCAGCCCTGATGGCAAAGCTGAAACCTGCTCGGTAGCCTTTGCCAAAATATCTGCTGGTGGGAATGGTACGGAGCCTGACTGTCCAGTTGTGTTCTGCGGCGGGTTCAGTGTCAGCGATGACTGAGTCGGGATTATCAAAGGGGTTGGCACCTTACCGTCAGACGGCGGCACAACCGGTATCGCCTGGACGGAGAATGGCAAAGCAAAATCCGGTGCCAATGGCAAAGCACCAGCCGGCGCGGCAGTATCTGATGGCAGAGTTTCCGCCTGCGCAGCTGCATCTGACAGCAACAAGGGCTGCAGCGGCAATTCTGCTAATGTATTTATCCTTGCAAGCTCCGGCTGCGTGTCAGCGTCTAACGCCGGCTCAGGTAATGAGCTAAAGCCCGGAGAGAGCGCCTGCAGCAGCGCATGTGTCTGGGGCAGCATCGGTGCATCAGACAACAGGTCGTCCATCGGATTGTCGACTGTTGCTTGCGCCAATGTCAAAGGTGCCAGCGAGGCGGATTCGGCCTGCTGAGCCTCTGGTAGCAAAAGCTGCCATGGCGCAACTTCCGCATCCTGCCCGGCAACCAGCTCATGCATCAGAAAGGTAACAGACTCTGTGGTTGGATCTTCCGCTTCCCGCATTACCGCGGCATTGGTGCTGACCCGGCTATCCTGTTGCGGTGGCGCCACTGCGATGCCAAAAATACCAAAGGTCATCCTAATCCCCCCTGCCAACAATCATCGCATCCATGGTCTGCTGATAAGCAGAAACCCCTTGTAAATCCTGGCTTGATTGCTGCAACAAGGTCGCCAGAGCGCTTTGATGTTGCATCAGCTGCTGCAATACCGTCGTGTAATGCGCGGTCATCACCTGCAGCGCTGTGCTGAGTTCTGCTTTTAAACCCGCATTATTAATTTGCTTTACCAGGGCGCAAATTTGCTGATCACAGCGGCGTACTGCCATCCATTGACCCGCAGCCGCCTGCAGCAGTAATTGTTTCTGCAGGCGTAATAATTGCTGTTCAAACTGTTGGATTTGTTGTTGTTTCAGCATCGCTTTATTTGCCGGTCTGTTGACCGGCTTATCTCCTGTGGTGCCCGCTGGTTGCTACCAGTAAAAAGCATGACTGGCATTTGATAGGCAAAAAGCGATCCAAGATTTAAAATACTGAAAAATAAGAATTTATTTAAAGAAGGAAGTGCAAAGCGGAAGTGTTACTTCCGCTTCGCAGGAAACAACTGCCGGCCAGCTTCAGCCCCGGTTCAGTTAGCTGATGCGTTCAGCTAACCCCTGCCAGCCTTGTTGTAAGTTGGTCATAATCTCACGCACCAGCGTCAACTGACTCAGATCATTCTGTAGCGACACCTGTAGCAAGGTATTACCGCAAAATTGATATAACCGCTGCATATTGGCGGCGACTTCCCCGCCATTGTCCTGATCCAAAGAGGCTTCCAGGCCGCCGAGGATTTTCACCAACTTATCAATACTCTCTGCCTTGCGGTCAAAACGTCTGGCCTGGATATGTCCTTCTACCCGCGATAGCTCGTCCATAAAGCCATCAAACAGCATCAGTACCAACTTATGAATGTCGGCACCAGCCGCCCTGGCATCCACTGAAGTATTTTTATACGCCTGATAACCATTGCCAAAATCTAACATACTATGATCCTGTTAACCGAAACTGTTCATTGAGCTTTGCAACTGTGCAATGGTCACCTGCATTTGGGTAAACTGCAGCACGTAGCGCTTATATACCTGCTCCATCGCCAGATCGTGCCGGGCCTTTTGCCGGTTGACCACCTCTAAACTCGCCTGGACGGTCTGCTGTTTCTTACTCATAATGCCAAAGCTCTTGCTGTAAGGCTCCAAAGCGGTTGTCATTTTACTGAGCAAGCCATTTTCTCCGGTCAGCATAGCCTCTAACTGTTCGGGATCTTCAGCTAATGCCTTTTCTAACCGGCTGTTATTAATCGTGAGTTTGCCATTACGGTCAAACTCCAGCCCAACACTGTATAAACTTTTTCCTGCAAATTCACCCTGCACGCTGCTGCGCAATAAATTCTGGATGCCGCGTGCGGTAGAGTCGTTTTTTAAGCTGCCATCAGAGCTGAGTAAGCTGTGCAGGGCGTTAAAATCGTCCACGATTTTTTTAATATTGTCTTTTGCTGCGCCCTGGTCTTGCGCAATTTGCAGCCTTACCGGGCTATCACCTGCACTTTGGGCTTTTACCAGCTCTAACGTCACCCCTTCAATCACATTAGTCAGGGTGTTAGTGGCGGAGCTAATAGTTAAAGCACTATCCGCACCGATCCGCAGTTGCGCATCTTGTGCCTGCTTTAACACCTGCTGCCCGGCCAGTGCAGTTTGCAACACAGTACCATCGCTGCCACCAGCATTAAAATTCAGGCTTACGGTTTGATCCGCACCGGTTTTTTCACTTGAAATCATCAAAAAGGTTTCGCCATTGCTACGCAATAACGTGGCCCGCACCCCACTATTCGCCGGGTTGTCAGCATGGTTATTAATGGCATTCACCAGATCCGTTAAGCTGGCGTTCGCAGGTAAATTGGCTAAATCTACCGTTAAACTGCCGCCGGCAAAAGCTACGGTAAAGTCACCATCGGCAGGTAAGGTGGTATCCGGTGTAAACGACAGCGCGAGTTGATGATTTTGCGCCAGCTGTTGCACAAAAATTTCATATTCACCGGCCACGGCCTTGTTACTGGCGGTGGCTTTTACCGTGCTATCGTTGCTACTGGTGGCGGTATTACGAAGTAAACTCTGATTTTTCTGAGTATTACCCAGCTGGGTGACAAAGCTTTTTAGCTGGCTTTCCAGCTTTTTTATGGCATTAAGTTGCGCATTAAAAGCGGTCGTTTTCGCCGACAGCAAGCTGTCTTTCTTAGCACGTTCAATCTGGGTATATTGGCTGGCCAGGTTGGCGGGATCAATCGACATAAATGACATAAAAAAGCCCTCAAACTAAGAAGGCCGGCGGCATGACGCCGCCAGCCTGGTAACATTACCTGCTGTTGCCAGAGGTAAGCGCTATCTGAATTAACGCAGTAAAGAACCAATCAGCTGAGTCGTGCTGTTAGAGGCGCTCAGTACCGAAATACCTGCGTTCATCAACAGTTGCTGCTTAGTCATATTTGACGTTTCTTTGGCAAAATCGGCGTCCATAATCTGGCCTTTGGCCGCGTCAGTGTTTTGCGCCATATTTTGCAGGTTGTTGATGGTGTGGTCTAAACGGTTCATCGATGCACCCAGAGCTGAGCGGGCAGCACCGATATCGTCGATTAAGGCGTCAACCGAAGTAATAGCAGCAGTACCGCCAGCTTGGTTAGCTAAGGCACCAGGAGTACCGATAGCAGTCGTTAAAGCGGTCACTTCAGCAGAAATATCAACTTCTAATGTTTCTGCGGTCGATGCACCGACCTGGAAAGTCACAGCAGCTGCGAACTTACCACCTTCAAGCAGAGTTGTACCTGCACCGAACGAAGTGTTCTTCATGATGCTATCCAGCTCTTCTGCCAGCGCCTGATACTCCGCATCTAAAGCAGTATATTCATCAGCTTCGTTAGTACCGTTGGCTGCCTGCGTGGCCAGCTCTTTCATCCGCAGCGCGATATTGGTCATCTCGTCAAAAGCGCCCTCGGCGGTTTGCAGCATAGATTTGGCGTTATTGGCATTACCAATCGCCGCTTCCTGGCCGCGTAACTGCGCGTTCAGACGGGTTGCGATCTGTAAACCGGCCGCATCGTCTTTAGCTGAGTTGACCCGGAAGCCAGTACCTAAACGCTGCAGAGACACTGACAGATCATTGTTAGTGCGGGTTAACTGGGTTTGTACCAGTTTAGAGGACATATTGGACTGAACAGATAAAGCCATCGTTAAATCTCCTGTGATTGATGCTCATAACTGTAAAGCGACAGCTCTGGACGGGAACTTAAATAAATTTTCCGGATTTTTCGATTTTTAGGGCAAAACTGACTAAAGGCGCAGATACCTGGGATTGTGCCAGTAACGCACTGACCGCCAGCGGACTCTCTGGTTGCATGGCCGCCAGCAGCAACTCACTGATCGCCTGCAGTTCAGCAGCCTGCTCTGGCGGGTATGGTGGCGCATATTGATTTACCGTAAGACTCAATTCCGACTGTAACTGTTGCAGCGCTTTTAGCTGCTGGCGCAGATACTGCTGCGCCTCACTAAAGTAGCTGACCAGCGCCGCCGGATTCTGCTCCGCAGCCACGCTTTGCACCAACCTGGCCAGCCGGCCAAGCGGACGCTGCAAACTGACACTGATCGGATTACCTGCCGCGACACGAATACCATCACCACTTAACTGCCAGTTTTCCTCCAGCTTACGCCGCTCTGCGCTAGCGACACTAAACTGCAACTGCGCTGCGGCATTCAGTTCTACCGCGATCTGTAGCCGTGAGAAGGCCTGTTTTAACTGTGCTAAATTAGCCTCAGGTGTCGCATCAGCAGCCAGCTCAATACTGACCGCATCGCCGCTGCGTCCCAGTAAAATACGGATTAACTCTGGTTGAGCACGCTGCGACAGCAAATCAATACGAGAGGTCAGGACCCGCTGACAGCGGCTTTGCGGTTGTAGCAGCGGCAGCCACTCTGCATCGAGCGCGGTGTCATTGCTGTCCTGCCATACCACCAGTTGGGCCAGCTGTTGCTGCAACTGCTGTGCTTCTGCGGCAGAGAGATGTGTTTGGTAGTTCTGTTGCAGTGGCCGGCGCAGTTGCTCCAGCGCACTGTAAAGATAGCGATAGCTTTGTTCCGCCAGCTGCTGGCGGCTCAGGGTATAATTCAGGCCGGCAGTGTGCGCCCAACGCTGCAGAATCACAATTTGCCGGGCAGCCCCCGCGCTGGCGCTGCGCGGTAATGACTGTGCTGCCAGTTTTTGCCGCTCGCCACGCTGGCTTTTTTTCGCCTTAACCGGGGTGGTGGCGACAACCGGGCTGCTGCCTGGCTTTACTATCATGGCATCGCCTTACTATAGCATGGAGAACAGGGACAACCTGGACACGGTGGAATAGACCTTTAATGACGACTCATAGGATGCCGTCACCTGATTCAGCCGGATAAAGACTTCAGCGTCGTTGATGGTTTTCACTTCTTCCTTCAGCTCTTCGGTAAAAAGACCGATTTCACTGTTAGCGATGGCCAGTTCATCCAGCGACGCCCGAATGCCACCGATACGGGTGATCTCCCCGGTTACATTGGCCAGGAAACTGTTGATGTTGTCAATCATCTGCCGTGATTCATCACCCACCCCTCCGGCCGGAGTGCTGTTAATCAGATCCAGGTACTGTTGCATCTGATTCAAAAAGCCCGCCGCCGGGTCCAACGCTTCGCCGATAATATTACTGGCGACGCTGGAGGTGTCGGAGACCTTCACCTGCCGCACCAGGGCATCGCCCTGATAGCTATAGATACCGGCCAAATCCCGCACAAAAGGCGGTGTATCGCTCAAACTGCCGGAGAAGTAGTAACGGTCATTGCCGTCTTTGGCATTCAGGAAATCCAGAATAGCCGGAAACAGCACCGACATTTCCTGCCCCAACGCTCTGAGCTCGGTATCGCCGGCACTGCCATCGGCAGCGGTGGTCACCAACCCCTGTAACGACAACAGCGTATTCACAATACCGTTGAGCTGGGTTTCCTGCTGTCCAAGGCTATAGTTGACCGCATTCATATTGGCGCCGTATTGCTCCAGCGTTTTTAGTTCTGCATTTAGCGTCAGTAACATCACGGCGCCAAGCGGATCATCAGAGGGGCGCTGAATACGGTTTTTGGTGGCCATTTGTACCGTCAGTTTCGCCAGCTCAGTATTATTTTGCTGAATATAACGCAGGTTATCGGTATAAAACTGACTGCTACTAACTCGCATAGGCTCTCCTAGAAGGCATTGATCAGGGTGCGGAACAATTCATCCGCCGTACTGATAACTTTGGCATTGGCGGCGTACATATTCTGATAAAACAGAATATTGGCGGCTTCTTCATCCAGATTGACACCACTGATACTCTCCCGCGCGCTAACAGCATTGCTATTAAGAATTTGCGCGGTTTTGATACTGCTTTGCACCTGCTTACTCTGAATGGCTAGCTCACCGATCAGACTGTTATAACCCGGCGCGGCACTGTTAAAGGCATTGACGATGGCGGCGATATTACTGTTATCGCCCACACCTGCGGTAGCGTCACCGCGAAACGCCAGTTCAGCCGGCGTAATATCGGGATTGCGCCGCAGCGAACTAAGGGGACTTGCCGCCTCATAGACAAACAGAGGTTTGCCAGCGTCACCATTCAAATCAAAACCGGCAGCCAGCGCCGCATTGACGTTGTCGGCCATTGTCGCCAGAAAGTCGTTAAATTGCGCCGTCACCGGCTCCAATACTTGCTGCTGTACCGCAATCAAACCGCCGAGCCGCCCGCCGATAGTCGCGGTTAATGGATACTGCTGCTGGTTGAAGCTCACGCTAACCGCATTATCCAGTACGCTAAAGCTGGCCGCTTTATTGCCAATTACCAGCGGTGAGCCGTTGATTGTACTGATGCTGATTGAGCCATCTGCCTGCTCCAGCACACTGACGTTGAGATAACCCGCCAGTTCCGTCACCAACCGCTCGCGTCCATCCTGCAATTCTGCCACTGGCTCGTTCAGCGCCTGCGCTTTGCTGATGCGCTGATTCAGCTCCGCGATCTGTGCCGTCAAAGAACTGCTGTTGGCGGCCAAATCCGACAACTCTTTGCCAAGCTTTAAGCGTTGCCCATCCAGCGCGCCATTAAGCTGCGCCATATCCTGCACCAGCGCATCCGCAGTCGATAATACTTGTTGCCGGTAGGCTGGCGAGTCAGGTTGCGCCAGCGCTGCGTTTAATGCCGAGGTGATCTGCGCGACCGCATCATTCAGGTTCAGCGACTCAGCACCAACCACCTGCTCAATAAAACCCAAATAGCTCTGAAATCCCTGGTAATAGCTCATATCTGCACTGCTGCGCCAGATATCGTGATTCAGGTAATTGTTCACGATACGATCAACCTTGGTGACCTTAACTCCATTCAGCGCACCGCTGGCGGTGTTCAGGTACACGGACTGACGGCTATAGCCTTTCACGGCCGCATTGGCAGTATTGTTACCGGCGACCTGCAACGCCAGATTCGCGGCGTTCAGGCCACTTACGGCATTTGATAACAGACTCATCAGTTCAGCTCCTCCGGCCTCAGTGGCAGCAACAAGGGTTGCACCAACCCTCTGCTGTGGTAATCAATGGCCGGATTCACCTGCACCGGCACCTGATCCTGCAAAGCGACCGCAGCGTGTAATTCCTTAAATTTATTTTCCGTCTCAGTCAAACCGGCGCCTAATTGCCGCACTATGGCTTCAGCCAAACCTAACTGTCGCTGTCCGGCCAGGTGCTGCGCCAACTGGGCATCATGCATATCCCGGAACAACTGTTGCTCTTTCGACGCGAAGAGGCCATCTTCAGTGCCAAGTGCGTCCGTTGCGGTATGCATATTTTTCAATACCAATTGCAGGAAGATCGCTTCAAATTGCTCTGCCGCCTGCTGCAAGCTATCAGTTTCCGACAGGTTTTGATGAATGCGCTGGCTTTGCATCGGATCGAAGGCCAACAGCTGTGTGGTATCCAATTTCATGATTTTCCTCAGATCACCAGCAAATCCGCTTCCAGCGCACCGGCATTATCCAGCGCAATCAGGATCGACATTAATTCGGCCGGTGTAGCGCCCAGGCTATTGATTGCCTGCACAATGGTTTCCAGCGAGGTGCCCTCTGGCCACAGCATCATATTGTTTCTCTGCTGCCGGATATTGACATCGCTTTGCTGTACCGGCACGGTACGGCCGCCAGCAAAGGCATTTGGCTGCACGGCCCCTTCAGTCTCGGTGATGGTAATCGTCAGGCTACCGTGCGTCACCGCCGCCGGTTTAACCCGGACCAGCTCGTTGATCACCACAGTACCGGTGCGACTGTTAAACACCACCCGAGGCCGCCCGGCACCCTCGCGTACCCGGATATCCTGCAGCATCGACATAAAGGTATTGCGACTATTCGGATCCGCCGGTGCACTTAACACCAGTTTCCCCCAGTTCTCCGCCCGGGCAACCGAGGGGCCGAACACCTGATTCACTGCATTAACGATATTGCGCGCAGTTTGATAGTTCGGCTGTTTCAGATTTAACACCACGTCGCTTTGCGTTTGAAAAAAGTCTGTGACCGAACGTTCGATAATGGCACCGTTCGGGATGATCCCGGCTGTTGGCGTATTAATGGTGACCGAGGAGCCGTTGGCGCCGCTGGCATTCATGCCGCCCACCACCAGATTACCCTGCGCTAACGCATAGACCTTACCGTCAACTCCGCGTAACGGTGTCAACATCAGACTGCCACCATGCAGGCTTTTGGCGTCCCCAAGCGACATTATAGTCACGTCTATACTTTGCCCCGGGCTGGCCATCGCCGGCAGTGTTGCCTGTACCGCCACGGCCGCCACGTTGCGGGACTTGGGCAGCGAACTCTCATCCAGCTGCACCCCAAACTGCTTTAACATATTATTCAGCGACTGCGCGGCGAACTTAACCTGTGCCCGGTCGCCTGAGCCGGGTAAGCCGACCACCAGGCCGTAACCCACCAATTGGTTTTCCCGCACGCCCTGCACATCAACCAGATCCAGCAGCGGCCGCTCCTTAGCCACGCCGGCGCTGCCCCACAGCAGCACCCAAATCCAGCACAGACTTAATACTTTACGCATAGCTCACCTAAAACGGATTGACCACTGAGAAGATCCGGCTAAACCAGCCCGCCTGATTGGCACGTGCCAGCTCACCTTTGGCCGAATAACTGATGCGCGCATCGGCAATCCGCTGCGACGAGATCCGGTTGGTCACATCAATATCTTCCGGCCGCACCAGCCCTTGCAAGCGCAAATACTCATCACCCTGATTCAGCCGGATCCATTTCTCGCCGCGGATTGCCAAGGCACCGTTCGGCAACACCTGGGTCACCCTGACGGTAATAGAGCCGCGCAGAAAATTTTGCTGGCTGGCACTGCTCTCACCATCAAACGCCTGATTGGAGCGTAATTGCAGCGCCGCGTCACTGGTATTCAGATTACCAGCCAGCGGTACCCCGACATTAATATTAGTGCTACGACCTGTGCTGGCATCGGCCTGCTTGCTGGATTGGGTGCGCTCGTTCAGCTCCACGGTCAGGATATCGCCGACCCGATATGCCCGCTTGTCCTCATACAAGGCGAACATAAAATGGTCGCTGTACAGACTACCCGGGCTATTGCCAGCCACTTCCTGCTCCTGCAAAAAATACTCCGCATTGACCTCAGGCCAATCTTCGTAATTGGCGCCGGGAAAAGGTTTGCTGCCGCAGGCAGTCAACAACAGCAGGAACAGTGGCCATCCTTTCATTTGTTGCTCCTTAGACGTTCTGGTTCAGGAAGCGCAACATATCATCAGCGGCTGAGACGACCTTGGCATTCATCTCATAAGCACGTTGTACTGCGATCATATTGACCATTTCATCCACCACACTGACGTTGGAGCCTTCCAGGGTAAACTGCTGCAGGCTGCCATAGGCTTCTTCACCCGGCACGCCCTCAACCGCCTCACCTGAGGCAGCAGTGGCGCGGAACAGATTGCCGCCCAGCGCTTCCAAACCTGCCGGGTTGACAAAGTTAACCAGCAAAATCTGGCCGATTTCGACTGGCTCCACCTCACCGGCAATCACCGCCGTGACGGTACCGTCGCGACCGATGGTCACCTTAGTCGCGTTTTCCGGGATATCCAGATTTTGCGCCAGCGGTAAACCGTTACTGTTGACGATGAGCGACTCGGCATTTAGCTGAAACTGGCCGTTACGGGTATAGAGAATTTCTCCGTCCGGGCTTTCGATCTGAAAAAAGCCCTGACCGGCAATGGCGACATCCAATTGATTATTGGTTGTTTCAAAGGTGCCTTCGGTGAAGATTTTCTGAGTACCATTGATCCGCACCCCGGTTCCGACCTGGATACCCGACGGGACCTGATTTAACTCGTCAGCCTGCGTACCCGGTTGGCGCTGGACCTGATAGAACAGATCTTCAAATACCACCCGGTCTTTTTTAAAACCGACAGTGCTGACGTTGGCCAGGTTATTGGAGATAGTCGTCATCCGCATATCCTGTGCGGCCAGACCGGTTTTACTTACCCATAATGCTGCATTCATCGCTCTGTTCCTCAGCTGGCACCGCTAATCAGCTTGTTGCCTGTTACGGCCAGCTCATCAGCAGCTTTCATCATTTTGATATTCATCTCGAACTGGCGGCTGATATTCATAGTTGCCACCATCTGCTCCACAGCGTTGACGTTAGAGCCTTCCAGCATACCGCTGCGTACACTAACGCTGGCGTCCGCTGCCAGTACGGCACCATCCTGCGGTCGCAGTAGCCCATCCAGACCTTTCAGCATGGGTTGCCCTTGCGCCCGCACCAGCTTAATCTGCCCTTCCTGCGCAATAACGCCACCACCGACCGGTAACAGATTGATGGTGCCATCGGCACTGATATCGATATCACCAAACTCCGGTAGCACCAAGGGCCCCTGGGCACCCGCCACGGCATAGCCACTTACTTGTAACTGGCCATCAGCCGTCACCTGAAGATTACCGGCCCGGGTGTAGGCTTCTTCGCCATTGGCATCCAGTACCGCAATAAAGCCGCCGTCACTAACCACCAGATCCAGATCACGCCCGGTTTCCATAATGGCTCCGGCGGCCAGATCCGTTGCTACCGGCATCAGCTGGGCCTGATAACGGGTGCGAAAACCATTGCCCGCCACCATCATCGATTGCGCTTGCTCAATATCGGCTTTAAAACCTGCGGTATTGACGTTAGCCAGATTGTTGGCGGTGACCCGCAGCGCGGTTTGCGCCAGCTCGGCGCCGGATACTGCGGTATAGATTAAGCGTTCCATCGTTCAGCCCTTAGGTCGCGTTAAACAACACTTGCATCATCTGATCTGCGGTACTGATGGTTTTGGCGTTGGCCTGATAGTTTTGCTGAAACTTCATTAAATCAACCAGTTGCTCACTAACATCCACATTGGAGCCCATATAGGCGCCGGAGAGCAAACCACCATAGCTGCCTTCCGCCGGCGTACCATATAACGCCGTACCTGAAGCGGCTGAGGCATACCACAGGTTGTTGTTACCATTTTCCAGCCCGCCCATATTGGCAAAGGAGGCTAACACCACCTGTCCCTGCAGCTTATTGGCACCATTTGAGAAGTTGGCGAACACCATGCCATTTTCTGCAACGCTGACTCCGGTAAACTCACCCGCGGTATAGCCATCCGCATTATTGGTATACATCGCAAAGGCGCTGCCAAACTGCGTTGTCTTAACCATGTCTAAGGTCACACTCATCGGCTCAGCGCCGGCTGCAGCAAAGTTCAGCACAATTTCGCGCTGGTTATAGGGGTCGACTTTATTGTCATCCGGTGCGGTCAGCGGTGCAGGCAGCGTGCCCAAAGGCTGCATCTGACCATCAGCACCAAAGGTGACGGTAGCAACGGCGGCAGCCTGATAACCACTCTCCGTTTTTACCCACTGAGTGCCCAGGGTAGCGCCGTTAGGTAACCCCAACTGGGCAGACGTCGCCGGGGCGACAGCCGGATCATCAACGACCAGTGGTTCACCATCAACGAAGTACATGACCTGCCACTCATTGTTACCCAGATGGTTGAAGTACTGAGTCAGCGTATGGCTATTACCGAGTGAGTCAAACACCTCGGTCGATTGCGAAAAGTTATATGCGCTGCCATTTTTCGGGTCGAAAGCTTCAGCATCAGTCAGCGGACCGGTCGCCGGGTTTGCGTTAACCGGATAAGGGATCACGTTGCTCGACGCACTCAGGTTTAGCGAGAAATCAACCCGCGCTGTGGCTTTGGCGGGGATATTAGTGGCTTCTACTTTCAGATTGGTCAGGATCCCGGGCACCAGATTGCCTTCCAGATCGATGCCGTATCCCTGCAGATTATTGCCATTGGCGTTGACGATATTTTGTTGGTTATCCAGACCAAACTGTCCGGCCTGAGTATAGGCCAACCGGCCGTTGTCGGAGACCACGAAAAAGCCCTTACCGGTTATCGCCAGATCCAAGGCAAAGCCGGTATTCACCAGATTGCCGGTTTTGGTAAAGTTTTCCCGGATATCGTTAACCATCACCCCACCGCGCTGACCACCGTTATAAACGGCAGCGAACTCGGCAGTGGCACTTTTATAGCCGGCGGTGGCAGAGTTAGCGATATTATTACTGGTGACTTCCAGCGCTTTTTGCGACGCGGCCAGACCGCTCAGACCGATGTTCAGAATAGACATGTTGATTCCTTAGCCCTTATAGGCCAGCTGATTAATTTCCAGTAACCCGTGGTTGCCAAGGCCGTTTACCTGCAGCATGATGTCGTCCTTGCTGGCACCAACCGACACCCGCTCCACCTCACCGCTTAACCAGGTTTGCAGCGGCTGCGGCCGGCCATTAATGGTCGCCGTTGCCTGAACGTAATACCCACCTACCGCCTGTGCCGGAAATTCGAAGCGCAGGGTGCCAACACCGCTGTAGGCGAGTTGCTGCTCACTGACTAAATTCCCGTCGGCGCTGTAGAGTTTGACGTTGACCGCCTCGGCTTCAACGCCAAGGTTAATGGCACCACGCACTGCGGCGCGCTGCTCCAGCACCACGGCATCGGCTTTGACATCGACCAGGGTGCCGACCAAGGCCGTCGCCTCCAGCGCTTGCAAGCTATCTAACAGATTGCTGTTTTTATTCAGGCTGATTTTCATCGCCTGTAAGCTTTCGACGTTGGCGAATTCGGCGAGCTGACTGACGTACTGGGTCCCATCCAGCGGGTCCAGCGGATTCTGGTGCCGGATCTGCGCCACCAGTAATTCCAAAAACATCGTTGACAGACCTTCTGCTTCAACGCTGTTCCGGGCTACCGGGTTAGTCTGCGTCGTCGCGGTTGCGTTGGCAAAACCACTGATTGCTGTCACCTGGACCTCCTGTTATTGACCCAACCGCAGAATACTCTGCTGCATACTGGCAACCCGGCTCATCACCTCGACTGAGGTTTGATAGCTGCGTGACGCGGCCATCATATCGGCCATTTCTTCCAGTGGATTGACGTTGGAATAAAACACGTAACCATCAGCATTCGCCAACGGATTGTTTGGTTCAAAGCGCTGTTCAACGGTGCGATCGGATGCGGTCACACCCAGCATTTGCACCTGCGCTGATAAACTCTGCTTTTCGGCCGTCTGGCTGTAGAGCGCAGCAAATACCGGCTTTAACGCCCGGTATGCGCCGGCTTCAGTGGCAGCTGCGGTGTTGGCATTCGCCATATTGGAGGCGATAGTGTCCAGCCGCATCACCTGTGCCCGCATGGCACTGCCACTGACATCATAAATTGCTGAAAATGACATCCTTACTCTCCGCGAATAGCTTTATGCAAGCCACTGATCTTCATATTTAAAAACGTAAAACTGGTTTGAAAATCCATACTGTTCCCGGCAAATTTTGCCTGTTCCACATTCAACTCTGCGGTATTGCCATCGGCAGCAGCTTGATATGGCACCCGGTACAACAGTTCATGTCCCAACTCAGGTAATGCCGGCCGGCTCTGACCGGCCTGGATCCCACTTTCTACCTGTTGCAGGATCTGCTGATAGTCGATGTCCCGGGCTAAAAAACCAGGTGTGTCGACATTCGCCAGATTGCCTGCAATAATTTCGGCACGCTCTAATCGCAGTTGTAATGCAAATGGATGCACTCCTAATGCTTTCCCGAAAATCTCCACCAGCTTCCTCCTCCACCCGGTTTGGGGTCATGACCACTAGGTTAGTGACTCAGGGCATCAAGCTTTGTGCCAGCTTTTCAAGCTCAATAAGTTCAATAGCTTACAGAAATTCACTGCGTATTTTTTACGCCAAAGCGGAAGCAATACTTCCGCTACGGAATTGCCTGCACTTCCTGCTCTTCGCCCTGCTGGGGCTGTCTGCGCTACCCGTTGTTGCAAAGTCAGTTGAGCAACAGCTACATGAACAGAGTTCTCGCGAGCTACAGCGTTACTTACAACAAGTGGGCACTAAAGCCCAAAAGCAGCAGATTGATGTAAAGGTATCAGGGGCAGCGGCCGGCATGCCGGATTGTCCAAGCCTGCACATTAGCCGGCGGCAGGCGCAGGAGCCACCATTAGGCCGGCTGAGTTATCAGTTGCAATGCACGGCACCGGGCCAGCATTGGCAGGGCCGGGCTGTGGTACAGATCAAAGTCTGGGTGAACTTAGTGGTAGCCAGCCGGACCATCGAACGGGACGAAATTTTACATCCGGATATGTTGCAGCTGGCGCCCTATGAAATCAGTCAGCTACGACATGGCTTCGAGTTAGCAACCGAAGCCCTGCAAGGCTTGAAAGTACGACGGCGCATCAGCACCGGCCAACCGGTTGGCCGGCACTTACTGAGTCAGCATTTTTTGGTTAATAACGGCGCCATTATCACGATCGCCGTTAACCTGGACGGCTTTAGTGCCAGTACCCAGGGCACGGCGCTGGAAAATGGCCAACTGGGACAGAAAATCAAGGTCCGGAATAACAGTTCCGGGATGACGATAGAAGCAGTAGTGACTGGCGAGAATCTGGTAGAAACAATCGCAAAAAGAAATTAAAGTTTTTGTTTAACCCGGTCGCTTAGTACTGGTAAGGACCTTACGCGGAAGCGCAACTATGAATATTGATGCCAATAACTCTTTGCAACTATCAGCTGTTAACAAAGTCAGCCATGAGCAACAACCGGTAGTACCACCGCAGCAGGATGCAGTAAAGCGGGTTACCGATAAAGCGGAATCGAGTCAGGTGAGTGCCTCCAGTCAGCAGCTGCAGCAATCTTTCAGTAATCTGGCGAATACCAGCGATGTAGACCTTGACAAGGTATCGCTGATCCAGAAAGCTCTGGCTGAAGATAAACTGGCGTTGCAGGATGAACAATTAATTGAATCCATGCTGGACATGCATAAGAACGTGCTGGATCTGTTCAAGCGATGAAAAACCAGATGGTAAAGCAGGTTGTCAGTAGCCTGCAGCAAGACAAAAGGCGCCTGGATACTCTGACCACAGTGTTGCAACTGCAGTACGAGGCGATGAGTGAACGCAATACCGTGCAACTGGAAACGCTGAATCAGCAGGCTCTGGCACTGATGGAAGCTCTCAGCCACAGTCATCAGCAACGCGAACAATGGTTTTCCCTGCTGGGGCTGCGTGCGGATAAACCGGGGATGCAACAACTGGTCAGCCTCCTGCCAGCGGCGGTGCAACCCGCGGTGCAACGCCTGCTGCATGAATTGGCAGTGAAATCGCGGCTTTGTCACTCACTGAATGAGAAAAGCGGTAAGTTGCTGGCGGCGCAACGTGAATTACTGGGTAAGCTCACCGGACTAAGCAAACAGGATCATTATCCTGCCATGCCCTTTGTACGCTAACTCACTAACTAGCGAAGTCTGAATCGATGCCTTTTTTCTCTAAACACCAACCCGCCGCTATCCAACAGATGACTCTGATCTCCGGCACCTGCGCGCTTGAGGGCAAGTTGGAGCTGAGTGGCGAACTACAAATCTCAGGTACTTTTAAAGGTGATATCGTCAGTAGCAGTAATGTCATTATCGCTGCCGGCGCCAAAGTACAAGGTGAGATCCGGGCAGCTAAACTTTTTATCAAAGGCGAATTTAGCGGTCAGTGCACCGTGCCGGCAATTCATATTTTACAATCAGCGGCAGTAACAGGTACCTTATATACCAATGAACTGAGTATTGAACCTGGTGCCAGTTTTATCGGGCAAAGCTGCCCCTATCAGTTTGAAGATCCCCCTCTGCTACCAGAGAACTCCCTGACAGACTAAGCTGTCAGGCTAACACACTGAGGTACCTGTGCCCCTGATCATTTTATCACCTGTGCTGCTGTTACTTCTGGCTCAGGGAGTGGCGCCCGACCTGGCGCTATTTAGCCTACTGCCTTTTCCACAAACCGGTTATATCGCGTTGGCCAGCATTGGTCTGCTTAGCCTGCTGATGCGGCAAACCGACTGGTTTTACTGGCTGGCTCTGTTAGCCACTTACTTCTGGCTCACGCAAAACACAGCAGCTATCGGCGAGTTACCGCTATTACCCTTACTGTGTGCGCTGCTGATGTTGCTTTTGGCCCTGATCCCCAAACCTTCACCGCTAAAACCATCCGGGCTGGCCTTGCTGCTGACAGGGCCTTTGTTATTGCTGCTTGGTCAGTATTTGCCATTAGCTGCCGCAGTGCAGCGGGCGGACTTACCCGCTGTCGTACTGCAAGCGCCTGTTAGCGGCAGCAGTCTGACCTGGTTACACGGCTGGTGCTTTAGTATTCTCGCTGGCCTGTGGCTCATTGCCATTAACCTTAAACCGCGCAAGGCAGCATATTGGGGCGAGTTTGCGATCTTTCTGGCGCTGGTATTAGACCTGGCCTTGCCGGCAGGTACCGCTCTGGCAAACTGGCCATTGGTCGCCGCCTGTCTGGCGATCCTGCTGGCACTGGCGTTTCAGATGTTACATCTGGCCTATATTGATGAACTGACACAGCTGCCGCAGCGTCGCGCCCTGATGGCACACCTTAACCGCCTGGGACGAAACAGTGCCGTTTGTATGCTGGATGTCGACCACTTTAAGAAGTTTAACGATACCTATGGCCATGATGTCGGCGATCAGGTACTGAAATTACTCGGCTCTATTCTGGGTAAGGTAAAAGGTCTAACCGCCTACCGCTATGGCGGTGAGGAGTTTACACTGGTATTTAGCCATAACAAAAAAGCCGCTCTCGAAGAAAAGCTGGAAGAGGTGCGCCTGGCGATCGCTGACTACCCACTGGTGATCCGCAACGATAGCAGACCCAAAGACAGCAACGCCGGCAAAAAAGCGCGCGGCAGTAATGGCGCGGAAAAAACCGTTAATGTCACCATCAGTCTGGGTTGCTGTGTTAAGCAAAAGGGCGAGCCAGTGATGCAGCTATTAAAGCGTGCGGACGAAGCCTTATACGCCGCCAAAAAAGCCGGTCGTAATACCTTTGTCTTAAAAGCCTGACGCCGAAGCCATAATAAAAAGCCCCGACGAGCGGGGCTTGGTATTGTGGCTAAGCTTACTTTTTCAGATCAAAGCGATCTAAGGTCATCACCTTATTCCAGGCGGCCACAAAGTCGCGGACAAACTTCTCTTTACCGTCGTTAGCGGCATACACTTCCGCCACTGCCCGCAGTTCAGCGTGTGAACCAAATACCAGATCAACCGGGGTGGCGGTGTATTTGCGTGCACCGCTGTTACGGTCAAAACCTTCATACAAGCCTTCCTGCTCTGCTTTCGCCCAGCGGGTCGACATATCCAGCAGGTTAACGAAGAAATCGTTAGTCAGCTGACCCGGCTTATCAGTAAAGACCCCGTGCTTGCTGCCACCGCTGTTCACATCCAACACTCGCAAACCACCGACCAGTACCGTCATTTCCGGCACCGTTAAGGTCAGCATATTGGCACGGTCTACCAGAGCTTCTGCCGGTGAATAGATAGCGTCGCTGCTGTAAAAGTTACGGAAGCCATCGGCTTTTGGCTCCAATACCGCAAAGGAGTCGGCATCAGTTTGCGCCTGACTGGCATCGGTGCGTCCCGGTGTAAAGGGTACCGTAATGGTAAAGCCGGCATCTTTGGCGGCTTTTTCAATCGCTGCCGCACCACCCAATACTATCACATCGGCCAGCGATACCTTTTTGCCACCACGCAGGGTTTTGTTAAAGTCGGTTTGTACTTTCTCCAGCACCGCTAACACCTGCGCCAGCTGTTGTGGATCATTAACAGCCCAGTCTTTTTGCGGCTCTAAGCGTAAGCGGGCGCCATTAGCACCACCGCGCATATCGGTACCGCGGAAGCTGGCAGCGGAAGCCCAGGCAGTTTTTACCAGCTGCTGTACCGTTAAACCGGATGACAGCAACTTGGCTTTCAGAGCGGCGATATCGCGGGCTTCGAGCAGTTTATGGTCAACTGCCGGAATAGGATCTTGCCAAATCAGCGCGTCTTTTGGTACTTCGGCCCCCAGATAGCGGCTGATCGGCCCCATATCGCGGTGGGTTAACTTAAACCAGGCTTTCGCGAAGGCCAGCTCAAACTGCTTGGGATCTTCTTTAAAACGCAGCGAAATTTCGCGGTAAATCGGATCTTCTTTTAGTGCGATATCGGTAGTAAACATAATGGGGGCGCTACGTTTACCGGCAATATGCGCATCCGGTACCAGGTTGGCAGCCTGACCATTGGCCGGGATCCATTGAATGTGACCACCCGGGCTCCTGGTTTGCACCCAGTCAAAGGCAAAGAGGTTATCCAGATACTGGGTGGTCCAGCGCGTTGGATTAGCCGACCAGGCACCCTCTAAGCCACTGGTCACGGTATCTTCGGCATTGCCCTTACCGCATTTGCTGGTCCAGCCCATACCCTGCTCTTCCAAACCGGCTGCTGCCGGCTCTTTACCAACACAGTCTTCCGGCTTGTGTGCGCCATGCGCCTTACCAAAGGTATGACCACCGGCAATCAGCGCCACGGTTTCTTCATCGGTCATTGCCATCCGGCCAAAGGTATCGCGGATCTCTTTAGCTGACGCCAGTGGATCCGGCACACCATTCGGGCCTTCCGGATTAACATAGATTAAGCCCATCTGGGTGGCACCCAGCGGTTTGGCCAGCTCGCCTTTTTCATTATAGCGTTTGCTGTCCAGCCATTGCTTCTCTGCGCCCCAGTTCACGATTTCGGCTTCCCAATCGTCAGTGCGGCCACCGGCAAAACCATAGGTTTTAAAGCCCATCGACTCCAGCGCCACATTACCGGTTAATACCATCAGATCGGCCCAGGAAATTTTACTGCCGTATTTTTGTTTAATCGGCCACAGCAGGCGGCGGGCTTTGTCGAGGTTGGCATTATCCGGCCAGCTGTTCAGCGGTTCAAAACGTTGCTGGCCGCCATTGGCACCACCGCGGCCATCGAAGATCCGGTATACGCCGGCACTATGCCAGGCCATCCGGATCATAAAGGGACCATAGTGTCCCCAGTCAGCAGGCCACCAGTCCTGCGACGTCGTCAGCAGGGTTTCAATATCTTTTTTTACCGCCGCCAGATCGAGGGTTTTAAACTGCTCGGCGTAATTGAAGTTGGGGCCATAAGGGTTAGATTCGACGCTGTGCTGGCGCAGCGGCGCCAGATTCAGTTGCTCCGGCCACCAGAACTGATTGTCGGTCATCCCTGCTTTGGCAACAGCGGCACCAGAGCCAATGGCAAGGGTTACGGCCAGCGTTAAAGCGGACAAAATTGGGCGTTTTTTGTTGGTCATTTTTTCTACCTCTGGATTAGTAAGCGCCAAAATGGCGCAACACAAACAGGCTGCAGCTAAGCTGCGGCAATTATTTGTATAAAATTAAGGCTTTAACCACTCTCGGCGCGCTTGCAGCGGGAGTGTAATGCGGTGTTAAAAAGGTAGTGGATGACAGAAAAATGACAAAATGATTAATACCGATTGGTTTAATCATAAAAATGGATAGCGTTGAATTTATTGGGCAGCCGCGCCATTACCGCCGCTGCGGCGGTAATAATTTAGTGCTTAACCAGGGTCCCGTAGCTGCCAGTCCCGTGCGCCCAACTCTTTGGCCAGCGCGCGGATTTCACTGGCCTGCTTTATCGGGGCATAGGCAAAACAGCTTACCTGTAATCCCGCTTCGGCGGCAGTATGGATAAACTGACACACTTCGGCAAAGCCGTATTGCTGTGGCTGTACTGCCTGTTGATAGGCCGGTGGATTGGCGGCCGGTAAATAGATTTCCAGCCGCTCGACCTCCAGCGCCACTAACTGCTGGCATAGCTGCTCTGCCTCTGCAGCCGGCACCAGGCCATAGGTCACCAGCGTAACCGGCACACCATGGCGCTGTGCTTTAAAAGCCGGTAATACTTGTGATAGCAGCTCCAGGGCCAACAAAGGATCGCCACTGCCGGCAAAAGCAATACCTTGTAGTTCAAACTCGGTTGAGGCCTGCTGCTCATAGCCATCCTGATAGGCTTGCGCTATCGCTGCCAGCAGGGCAGCGGCATCAGGCTTGGGATTGAGCGTCACCTCAAGCTCACCCTGCCCGGCTAACTGCAGTAAAGACTGCGCCGCCGGCAAGGCTGTGCCACTTTGTAAAGTCAGACGTTGTTGCTGGAAGTAACTCAATATACTCATTTTTTCTATTCCGGCATTAAGCCATATCGGATCAGCGGGTAAGTAGCTTGTTCAGTTCTGCTGCCAGCAGCGGCGCCATACTAATGGCATTGCTGGCATGGGCGATACAATCGGTACTCCAGACTTCGCCAACACCGGCGGCTTTAATCACCTCCAGCGCATCGCCGGCAAAGAGCGCATGGGTAACGGCCACATCGACTGAGGCAGCGCCAGCAGCTAATAACTTGCTACAGGCGCCCGCCAGAGTCCGGCCGGAGCTGGCGACATCGTCCATTAGCACCACATTGCGGCCCTGCACCCTGATATCGGGTAAGGCAATATCAACCTGCTTATCACCATGCCGCACCTTGTTACAGACTGCATAATCACAATGAATGTGCTCAGCCGCCAGCGCCACCCATTGCAAGGCTTCGGCATCGGGGCCAATTAACAGCGGCCGACTATGTTTGCTGGCAATCAGCTCGGCTAAACGCGGGGCACCACTGAGTGCTATCGCCGCACCTTGTGGAATGGCTTCGCTTAATTCGCTGATGCGATGCAGATGCGGATCGACAGTAATAACGCCATCAAACAGCTCGGCTAAAAACTGGCCGATAATTTTCTGGCTGACAATTTCACCCGGATTAAACGCAATATCCTGCCGCATATAGGCCAGATAAGGTGCCACCAGCCAGATTTTCTGCACGCCCTGTAACCGGGCATGGCGGGCGATCAGCAGCAGCTCCACCAGTTTATCGTTAGGCTTATCCAGGCTTCGGTACAGCACCAGCTCGCGGGGTGCGGCTTCAGCAAACGGCAGGGTAAGTTTTAACTCGGCATCGGGAAAATGATGCAGCTGATAACTGATTAACGGTAAACCGGCGGCGTCGGCTAAACGGTTCGCCGCCTGCACCTCATCCGGTGCGCATAATACAAATACCGACATACTTTAATACTCCAACTGCAGTGGTAGCAGCAACTCAGGGGCGCCAATCCGGTAACCCAGGCTGCGCTGACAAGCCTGGCGGGCAAAGGCTAACTCGGTGGGGTAAGCCGCATACACCCGGTATAGCGCTTGTCCCTGTTCCACCTGATCACCTAGTTTTACCAGCAAATCGACCCCTGAACCTTTGGCACGTGGCGCACCGGCCGAGCGGGCGATGCGGGCCAGCTGCACATTATCTATTTCTACTACCGTACCGCTGTGCGGTGCGGCGACATCAAAACTTAACGGCGACAGCGGCGGCTTATCCGGGTCAAAGTCTTTCATACCCTGCGCCGCCATAATGGCCTGCATTTTTTGCCAGGCCCGGCCGGAATCCAGAATATCGCGGGCGATAGCAAAGCCGTCACCGCCACGCACATCCGGGTCAAACTCCAGCATTCTGCCGGCTAACCGTAGCGACTTTTGCCGTAAATCGTTCGGCGCCAGCGGATGATTCTTAAGCACCCTAATCACGTCGCGGGCTTCCAGCGCCGGGCCGATACCATTGCCAATCGGCTGCCGGCCATCGGTGATCACCACCTCGATCGCCAGTCCCATCCGTTTGGCAACAAACTCAAACAGTTTGCGCAGCTTTTGTGCCTCGGGCATGCTGCGCACCTTGGCCGAAGGGCCAATCGGAATATCCAGTAATAAATGGCTGGAGCCGGCAGCGACTTTTTTCGACAAAATCGACGCCACCATCTGCCCCGGCGAGTCGATAGACAACGGCCGTTCAACCGAAATTAACACATCATCCGCCGGGGATAAGTCACTGCTGCCACCCCAGGCTAAACAGCCGCGATGCCGGTGTACAATGTCGGTCAGCTGGTCAAAAGGCAGCTCCACCCGCGCCAACAGCTCCATGGTATCAGCGGTACCGGCCGGCGACGTAATGGCCCGCGACGAGGTTTTCGGGCATAGCATGCCATGCGCGGCCACGATCGGCACCACCAGCATCGAGGTACGGTTCCCCGGAATGCCGCCAATACAGTGTTTATCGACTACCGGGTGTTCCTGCCAATCGAGCCGGCGCCCCACTTTACTCATGGCATCGCTTAAAAAGAATACCTCTTCGCGGTCTAACTCGCCCTGATTACAGGCCACCACAAAGGCAGTAAGTTCAATTTTCGAGTAACGGTGGGCGGCAATATCCTGCACTATGCTGGCAAAGTCATCACGGCTTAGCCGTTCACCAGCAATTTTACGGTGCAGCGCCGGGATAGAATGCGGCGGCTCGGCCGGTGATACCGTAACGGCTTCACCATCCAGCGCACCAAGGTTAACAAAGGCCTCTTCCGACAGGCCGAGCTGCTGACAGCCGACAATACTGGCATCGTCTACCACATTAAGGCTGGCTAAAATGCGCTTACCGCGCGCCTGCACCTCAATTTTCGCCAGCGCCTGAAAACCCTCGGCGCGGTAAATGGCACAGTCGCGGTGTAAATAGGCCACGTTTTCGCGGTAGGTATCAATACCTACCCGCTTCAGGCTCAGGGTAGTGGTTTTCGAAGTACTGGCAGGCTGGGCTTCGGTTGCTGCTTTGGATGCGGTCATAAAAACTCACCAAAAACGATATCGAGTTTAATCTACTCCTGCTGCTATGGCAGTGCCAGTATTTTTGTCGCGCTAAGCTTGTGCCAGATCAGGGCAGCACCCAAAGTGGTGGGAAAAAAACAGAGCGGCCGGCACAGCACAGTGCGGTGGGGGGCGGTGCCGGCTTCAGGCTTAACCGAGCATGTCGTCGATATCAGCATCCAGATCGGGCATCTGACCAATATGGCGATAAACGTCTTCCAGTTTTAAATGCAGCGCATGCGCCAGCTTGGCCGGAAATAGTTCATAACGTTCGGCTTTGACATCCTTTTCATGCTCCAGCAAATAGCGGCCCAGCATAATCAACGATGCATAAGGGTCAAGTTTGCCGCCGTAGGCCGGCGCATACTGATGAGCTATCGCATCAACAATCTGGTCAGGGAAGTACCAGTAGCGCGCCAGCTCGGCACCGGCCTGGGTAAAGTCAAAGCCCAGATGCCGCAGCTCAGTTTCGCGGCGACGATTACCCAATGCAACTTCTTTATCAATTTGAACCGCCTGCTCTGGCTTAACCACATGGATCAGATATTCACCTATGCCATGCAGCAAACCGCAGGTATAGGCTAGCTCGGGGTCTACTTTTAACAGCTTAGCCATATATTTACAGCGGTTCGCCATCCGGAACGAATAGCGCCAGTAGGCGTTGAGATCAAAATTTGGCAGCGGTTTAAAACTGGACGACAAGCTCACCGATAATACTAAGGTACGCAGCGTATCGGTACCCAGCACCAATACCGCATCCTTCACCGAACCGATTTTGCGGTGACCACCATATTTGGCCGAGTTGGCCAGCCGCAGTACCTTGGCGGTAATGGCCTGATCATTAGCCAGCAGGGTAGCAATACGCTCGCCACCCACGCTGTTACTCTGAAAACTGGCCATTAATTCTTGTAGTATTTTTGGCACCGACGGCAAACTGGTGGCTTTTTCAATTAACTCACGCATCGCTGAACCCTTAGCAGTGTTGTTTTAGATTCAGCTTATGCTATCCGCAAGGGTTGTGGCAGGGGGTGGAGCGGATTTATTTTCAAGAGTGTTTTGTCCGACTGCATTTACCATTCAGCAACTTGCAGCCGTTGTTTAATAGCGATAGTTTTGCTCATTGAGGATAGCTAAGCCGTTGTTGTCGCTGCTACTTTAGGTCTTGGTAGCAGCTACGCCCGGTCAGTGCAATCTTTGCCGGCAAATTTGCGAGCGTATACACAGAATACCAGAGCTGCCAACATCAGCTTTTTTTGGCGCCCGATTTAACAAAAAGCCCCAGCGTTGGATGCTGAGGCTTGCGCATTATGACAGTGCCTAAGGTGTTAGAAGGCGTAATTCACACCAATGTGATAGCGCTTGTAATCCGATTCCAGCGCGATGCCGGCAACAAGGTGGAACTGTGTTGTCAGACGATAAGCCGCATTCACGCCAAGCAGTGTGATAGACCCTTCACTACTGGATTGTTGATGATCAATATAAAGATCGGTTTCAAACGATTGCCCCAGCAGATGTTTTACCCCGACTTTAAAGGTCGCTGCATCAAATGAATTTTTACTACTAAAGCCAAGATAATCTCCGCTACCGGCAAATGTAACTTTGGAATCCCAGTTAAGATAGCCTAGCTCACCATAAAGATCGGTTTTTGCTGCCATCGGAAAACGATACCCCAAACTCACCCTGGTTTCGTTTAGATCGTATGAAAGTCTTTCACCAAGAAAAGTAATATTGCTAGAGGTACTTGCATAACTTAAGGTGGCAAAAACACGCTCTGAGAAAAGTTTACTTCCCTTAATCATAAAACCATCAGGATTGAGTGCTGATTCATCAACAGCTATTTTCGTGTAGCCGACACCGACGTAGTCATAGGTTAACTCTGTTGCCTGAGCTGTTGGCAACAACAGTGCAGTTCCTAAAATTACGCTTAATAGTGTTTTTTTCATACCATTCCTTTGTTGTTTTATCAGCCAATTAAAAGACCAAACCGGAAATGTTTGGAAATAAAAATTTAACACGATTAACACGCAATTGCGAGATTTTGTGGCTGCGCCTGCAATCTGAAGCCGAGTTATATTAGTTATGACTATTTTCAGCTCTTACGGATCCGCAACTGAACTTACTGATCGCTAAAAATAGCCGATGCTAGGGCTATCAGACCAACAGCCCCTTAAATGCGGGTGAGATATAAATTCTCGTTATGTTAATTGGTAATGTCGACGCTACGAATGCCGCATCTGCTTTGCCGCAAATACACTGGCCAGCACCACTACGGCGATGGCAAGGCCAAAGTACAGGGTTTCCAGCGTGGCGCCGACTTCTACTGCTTGTTCCAGAAACAGAATCACCATTATTACGCTGGCGACCTGCATCAGGGTAATTTTTAGATCATGGAAGTTTTTGATATCCATGGCTTTGAGTAAGCCTTTGTCGAGATTTTCCACATCGCCCAGAAACAGCCGGTACAGACCAGTGGCAATAATCTGAAAGGTCAATGCGATCAGTAAGGTATCCAGTACTTTCAGCAGTTTTACTGCCAGCCGTTTCCCCAGATCAGCGGTATTAGGTAACTGGCTTAGGGTTTCCCAAATAATGTTATACACAATCACCGCACTGCTCAGATACAGCAAGCAAGCGGCGGCAGCACAAACCACTATCGTCAGTAGCACCAGAATACGGCTGCTTTGTAAGATTCTTTCCATCGGTTTTACCTTTAACATAGGCTTGCTCCGTTTACTGACGTTAGTGGCAACTTGGAGTAATGGTGCTGTAACAAGTTCCTTGTGATAACGCTCACTGCTCTGATGCCATGGCCGTTTTTAATTGACCACTGGTCGCAATCCACAGTGCGGCCCCTTGTGCCGCTGCTCTGCTGCGCCTAAGGTAAGCAAAAAACACGATAACTCTGCGGGAACCTATGCGCTTATTTTATACCAGCTTGCTCACTGCCAGTTTGGCAGCCTTACCTTGTGTTGCCTCAGCTGCTGACATAAGCACCGCCCAGCCGGTGCCGTATTTTCCACAAAGTGATTACCGGCCGGATATCAGCCCGGTGCCGGAATTACTGGGCCATCAGTTTGGCGAGCGCATTTCAGAGCCGGCGGCAATATCCCGCTTTTTCGAGCAACTGGCCAGCCGTTATCCGCAGCAGGTTAAGCTGGTGCACTATGGCAAAAGCTGGCAGGGCCGGCCGCTGTTTTATGCGGTAATTGGCAGTAGCAGCAATATCAGCAAGCTGGCCGAAATTGAAGCCGGGATGCGTAAACTTGCAGAGCCCTCAAGCCTGAGTGAGCCAGAAGCCAAACAGCTGATCGCCAGCCTGCCGGCCAGTGTCTGGATTGCCGGTAGCCTGCACGGCAACGAAATTAGCCCGGCCGATGCGGCAATGGCGCTGGCTTATCATTTACTGGCTGACCGAAGTGCTCTGACCCAGCAAATATTAAGCAATACCCTGGTCTATATCGATCCGCTGCAAAACCCGGATGGTCATCACCGTTTTGTTAGCCGTTACTATGCCACTGTTGGCCTGGAGCATTCGCCGGATCGGCTGTCGGCCGAGCAGAACGAACCCTGGCCAAATGGCCGCACTAACCATTACCTGTTTGATATGAACCGCGACTGGATTTCGTTAACCCAGCCGGAAACCGCGAGCCGCGTTCAAGCACTGCAGCAAATGTATCCACTGCTGTTTGTCGACTCGCATGAAATGGGCGGCGATATGGGATATTACTTTAGCCCCGAGGCCGAGCCCTACAACCCGCATATTCAGGCCAGTCAGCGCCAGGTGCTGAATAAGGTGGGCCAGAATAATGCCAAATGGTTTGACGAGCTGGGCTATCACTACTTTACCCGCGAGATTTTCGATGCCTTTTATCCGGGCTATGGCGCCAGCTGGCCGCTGTATTACGGCAGCGTATCGATGACTTATGAGATGGCCTCGGCACGCGGCCATCATTACCGGATGCAGGATGGCCAGATCCTGACGTTTGCCGATGGTATTCAGCGTAATTTTGTCGCCTTTAAAGCCACGCTGGAAACCGCCAGCCAGCAGGCCAGTACCTTACTGCAAAACTTTTATCAGTACCGCGAAACTGCGGCGGCACAGGGCGAAAAAGATGGCCTGCGTAGTTTTATCTTTGCTGCCGAACGCGATCTGGCCGGCCATCAGAAACTGATGGGCGTGCTAACCCAGCACGGCATTAAAGTAGAGCAGGCGCAGCAGGCGTTTCGTGCCTGTGGCAAAGACTATCAGGCGGGCAGTTATCTTATTCGCACCAATCAGCCGAGCTACCATTTAATGCGCACCCTGCTCGATGATACGGTGCCGATGGATAAAGCCTTTTTAGAGAAACAGGAGCAGCGCCGCGCCAATAACCTGCCGGATCAGATTTACGATGTTACCGCCTGGTCGTTACCGCTGATGTATAACCTTCAGATGCAGCGCTGTAATCAGGCACCGCGGGTTAATACCACTGTGGTTGGCCCGGATACCCTGATCGCCGGTAGCGTCAGTAACCCGGATGCACGCTACGGCTTTGTGGTGCCCTGGGGCGACATGGCGGCGGCACGGTTTTTAAGTGCGGCACTGCAACAGGGTTTAACGCTACGTAGCAGTGATCTGCCCTTTACGCATCAGAATGGTCAGCGTTACCCGGCCGGCACCCTGGTATTAAGCCGTGCCGATAATCCGGCTGACTTAACCTTCAAGGTACAACAACTGGCACAGCAAAGCGGCGCCCGGGTACAGGGGCTGGATAACAGCTGGGTAACGGATGGGCCGAACTTTGGCTCCTTTAATGTACCGGCAGTGCCAAAAATCAATGTCGCGATGCTGTGGGATGAGCCGACGAATCCGCTCAGTGCCGGCAGTGCCCGCTTTGTGCTGGAGCGTGGTATCGGTTATCCGGTCACGGCAATTCGCCCGGCACAGCTACGCAGTGCTGATCTGAGCCGTTATCAGGTGCTGATTTTACCGGCGACGGGTGCTGGCAGTTATCAGCAGGCTCTGGGTAGTGTTGGCAGCGAGAATTTACGCCAGTTTGTGCAGCGTGGCGGTGTACTGATTACGCTGGGTAATGCCACCAGCTATTTGCTGGAGGGCGATAAGCCACTACTGAGCAGCAAGCGCGAGTATCAGGTCAGCGAGCAGGAAAAACCTGCCAGCGAAGCAAGAGTGCCAGGCCGGGTGTTGGCGGAATACCGCGAGTTCGAGCAGATGTTAAAGCCATATCAGGCCGATCCGGACTGGGTGCCGGGCTTTATTGCCAATGCTGTGGTTGATCAAAACCATTGGCTAACCGCCGGCATCGCCGAACAGGTACGCAGCCTCTATGCTGGCAACCATATTTACCAGCCGCTGCGGATTAACGATGGCCGCAATGTAGTCAATTTCGCCGCCCCTAAAGATCTCCTGGCCGGTGGCTTTGTGTGGGAAGAAAACCGCCAGCAAATTGCCCATAAACCGCTGGTGATGGTGCAGTCGCACGGCCGTGGCCAGGTGATTGCCTTTACCCAGGAGCCAAACTTCCGCGCTTACGTCGATGGTATGCACCTGCTGTATATCAACGCCGTATTCCGCGGCGCCGCACACGCCGGCGCCCTGCGCTAACCCAGTTATCCACAGCACTCCGGTACCGGTCTGACCTCTGACCGGTACCGGAGTGCTGTGGATAAGTTTATTTGGTGGGTTGGAATACCCATTGGTTACGGCCTTGCTGCTTGGCCTGATATAACACTAAGTCAGCTTCGCACAGCGCTTGCTCAAAGGATGCGCCAGCGTGTAGAGCTGCACCTCCAATACTCACTGTCAGCTTATCCAAACCTAAACTTTGCCAATCTTGCCCGGCAAATGCAGTGCATAGTCTGCCTGCGATTTGTTCTGCCGTGGCTTTGTCAGTATTCGGCAAGATGATAAGAAACTCTTCTCCGCCCCAACGGGCAACCAGATCGCTCTGTCGTAATAGTTGCTGTAGCAGCTGAGCCGTTTTAATTAACACCTGATCGCCGCAATCATGACCATGGCGGTCATTAACTTGCTTAAAATGATCCAGGTCCAGCATCAGTATGGCGGCACTTTGCTGTTGTCGCTGCAAATAGGCCAAATAACTTGTTGCCCGATGCAGTAAACCACGGCGGTTTAACAAACCGGTTAAAGGATCAAGGTGCGAGTCGGCCTCTAACCGCTGCTGTGTTTCTTCCAGATAGCCTGTTAAAGCAAAAATACCATAGGCCGCGGTAATGCCTGGCCACAGTAGTTGCGAAACCAAATAACCAGAAAATACCCAGGCCGGAGAGAACTCCACCAAGATGGAACGCAGTAAACAAATCAGGAACCAGCACAACATTACAGCCGAATAGATAAAATCTGATTTAGTCGGCCTGGTTTTAACCCTACTGAATAACCAGGCGGAGGGTAATGCGACCACTGCAGTTACCAACGTCATCAAGTGCAGCTGCAGTCGCTCCGCATCTTGTTGTAAATACGTATACAGGAGAGCCTGCAGTAGTACCGGCGGTACGATATACAGTAACTTAACTTGTCGTCCGGCGCGGCTTAACGCAAACAATAACAGCAACCAGAAGTTGATCGCACTGGCTAAACTTGAGCCAAAAAGCAGTAATAATTGTGTCGGCCACAAATACAGCAACCAACTTAGTGCATCAAAACTCAGTGCTAATTGCAGGTAACCTAAACTAGGCTTATCAGGGGCTGGCGGCTTTACCCGACTGGACGCAAGCAGTAACACCAGCAAAAGCTGCATCATGGCTAAGGTGTAGAGCTGCTCTGTATTCATGCTGATACTTCACTCAGATAGATACACTAAATTAGGCATCGACTGCATTTTATGCAATGCTTTTTTCGTTTAACTTTTGCACAAAGCGCGGAATTTTTTCATTAGACGTTAGCGCATTTTTTGACCAAATTATGACTCCCAAGCTAACCCAACAGGTGCCATATGACCTCGCCATTCGTACTGACAGTACATAAAAACTTTGCCGTTAAATTGAAGGAAGCTGGCTGCGACCCGCAGCAAATTGCATCGCATTTACAGGAAGTGTTACTGGAAGATGAAGAAATTACGCAGATCATTCAGGAACTGAGTAGCCAGCCGGAACGCTTTAGCTCCCGCCAGGATTTCGCTTAATTAAAATAATGAAAAATGTTGGGGGCATTTGCCCCCAACCAAAACCACTTGGGTAAACATCCAGGAAGGAAGTAGAGGTAACCACTACTTTGCTTATTTTATCCCTACCCCATGACCTTTTTGTGACACCTCAGTGGCAGTTCCATGAACTTATCCACCGCACTCCGGTACCGGTCTGACCAGTACAAACACAGATGCGCGGTAAAAACGGGCAAACTGTGGAAAACTCCTGTTACTTATGCACAGCACTCCGGTACCGTACCGGAGTGCTGTGCATAGTTCCGTATTGGCTTAGGGGAGTAAGCAGCGGCGCAGCTCACTGCTGCTATAAAAATAGCGGCTACCGGCAACGGGCTGACAGTGTGCGGCAAAGGCGGTTTCCTGCTCGTGATGTAACATCCGGATCAGGGTTAGCCCCTCAGCATTGCGATACACTTCCCATTGCACGTTGGCGGCCATTGGTGCTACCCGCCCACTGCGCCAGTCGCTATTTTGGTAGCTGTAAAGCACGTTTTCCGGCAGCGGCCCGCTGGCGCCAGCAATACCAAGAAAGGCCGCCAGTGGCATTAACACCTGGGCATGAGTAAAACGGATACTGGCCACGTAGCCGTTTGGCTGCTCGGCTTTATCCAGCATATCGGCAACTAAACGCCCGGCTAAGCGATAGGTAATATCATCGCCGGCAAAGGCCGGGCCACGGCCGTAAAAAGAATCTGCGTCATCCAGCTCAGCCAGTGGCAACAGATGCTCGTCCAGCAAGATATCAGCAAAATCGAACGGACCTTCTGCCGTTAGGTTACTGGCAATGCTGTACAGGCTAAATAGCACATTGGCCGCATCCAACGGATTGCGAATAGCGTCATCATCGTCTGGCAGGGTTAGCTCAATCTCGCCCTGCTGCAGGCGACTAAGAAATGCCGGGCTAAACAGTCTGGACAACATCGCCAGGGCGGCATCTTGCCGCGCTGGATCAGCTTCCAGTTGCGTCATCACCCGCATTAGCCTCGGGTCGCTTTTGCGGTAACGCTCAAAATCTTCACTGCCCTCAGCTTTATAAAAATACAACGTGGCTTCATCGGCTCTGGCCGCATCAAGCAAGGGCACAAGCGCCGGCAGCACTGCAGTTAATCCTGCTACAAAGGCATCGCCACTTTGGTCGGCACGCTCACGGCCCGAATGTAACACTTCGATCCGCAGCTGCTGCGCGATAGCCTGCTCAAATAACCCCGGCAACCTTGCCAGTAACCGCTGCGCCATTTGTTGCTGCTCCTGCACACCAATGCCGGAGATTTCACCATACTTATCAGGCTGATGTGCCTGATGTAGCCGCTGTACCAGCTCAGCCAACTGCTCACCACGTACCGTTAAGCCCTGCTCAGCGGCTGCCCGCGCCAGTAGCTCAAGCATTAAGATATCGTCGCCTTTGCTGGATAAAAAGCGCGAGCCATGGCGCGCCACATGCTGCAGGCCCACCGCCGTAAAGCCCGCTGGCGCGGCGCTGTAACTGTGCCAGTCCTGCTGCGGCTGATAGGGTGTTTTACTGGTCAGTAAAAACCTTTCCGCGACCGGTGTCGTAGTAGCTTGCTCACCAGCCGGTGTAGCTGCTTGCTGCGCGGGCTGGCAGGCCGTTAATAGCCAGGCCAGACTTAACGTTAAAAGCGTTTTTTGCATAGCACTCTCATCACTTAAAGATTAAACGGCAGCGCCGGTAAATTAAATTCGGTACTGTTCCAGCAGCGGTTAGCCCGCACTCTTAACTCTGTTGGTGTACCACAGAGCCGGGTTGCCGGCAGGTTAGCGGCTTCTTTTAAGGTGCGCTGCTTGCCCTGTTTCTGGATCACAAAACCATCGTACAGCTCACCGGTCACGGTTAACGCCTGATATTTCAGCTCGTTTTCGGTGATATCAATCAGCTGGAATAGCTGTGTATCTTCCGCCAGCCGCTGCATGTGCTGGCGTGATGTGTCGCTACTCAGATACATTTTCGGGCCGGCAACCGAAACGATATACACCGCGCCGCTCAACTGACCATTGCTTGCCTGCTGACTAACGCGGCCATAGGTATGGTCATGGCCCTGCAGCACCAGATCAACCGGATACTGCTCCAGTACCGACTGATCCAGTACCGGCTGCCAGTGTTGGCGCAGGAGCGGGTTATCGCGGCCCTGAGATACCGAGAACATCGGATGATGGTAAGTGACCACTGTCCAGCGCGCCGGGTTGTTGCCAAGCACCTGTTTTAACCACTGTGCCTGTAACTTTGCCATGGCCTCGTCCTGCAGCGCCGCCATTGAATTAAGCGAGATAAAGCGTACGCCCTGATAGTCGGTGTAATACACCGTTTCCTGCAGCGGTGCCGGACCATTGCGCAGCCCGTTAAACTGGGCCGCGAACTGCGGCACCAGATGATGCTGCTCCTGCTCGTCCTCAACATATTCGTGATTACCCGGCGTAATAAACTGGTTCAGCATGGCACCAGCCCAGCCCAGGGCATCAAACCACTCGCCCCACTCGTTGTCGTGGTTGCCCTCACGGCTACTGACCAAATCGCCGGCATGCAGCATCAGTTTAGCTCTTGGCCGGGTTAACAGCGCTTCGCGCATTACCCGCGATACCTGAGACTTATTGTGGTTTTGCGCATCACCAAAATAGATAAAGGAAAACGGGGCAAAGCCCGTTGTTGCGGTGCGAAATTGCAGCCATTCACTCCAGGTACCAGCCCCTTTTACCCGATACACATATTGGGTATCCGGTTTAAGATCGCTAAAAGTCACACTATGTTGCAGCGCCAGACCATTCTCGGTTTGAATGCTCTGGCTAGTCGCTGTCACCCGGCTACTTTGCCAAACAAAGCCCGGACCACTTTGCGCCAGTGCAATTTCCGCCTCGGGCTTCAGTAAACCGGTGTTGGTGCGCCAATTTACCGTTTGGCTATGCGCCGGTTGTGTTGTTGGGATCAGGATAATCCGATCTGGAAAAGCGCTCGCCTGATAGCGGCTAAGCTGCTCCGGCACCATCGTATAGTGTTTGGCCTGCGCGCCAATTTCTGGTGCAGCCAAGAGCGGCATGCTGACCAGCAGCATAGCGCAGCTGAATAGGGTTAACTTCATAGAAACTCCGAACAGCAGGGCCGCCAGACGGCGGCACCTGCAACAGCCGATTAGCTAAAGGGTTAGAACTTACCGCTGACACCCAGCTGCCAGGCGCGACCAAATTGCTCGTGCTCATACACCCGGCCGCGCTCGCCCTGATAGCGGATGGCTTTGCTGTCGGTCAGGTTAGTGGCCTCGACAAACAGCGACAGCTGCTTGGTTAACTTATAGCTGGCGCTAAAGTCCAGGGTGCCACGGCCATCCCAGTACAGGTTCAGATCCGGATTGGCGGTATCAAAGGCGTCGATATATTCAGAGCGGTAGTTATAGGCTAACTGGCTGCTAAACTTTTCAATATCGTATTGCAAGGCCAGATTTACCGTATGGCGGCTGGTACCATTTAACTCGGTTTTACCAATGCCAAACGGCAGATCCGCTTGCGACTTGGTATGGGTATAGTTGGCGATAAAACCCAGGCCACTTAAGGCGCCTGGCAGGAAGTCCAGCGTTTGCTGCCAGTTCAGTTCCAGACCATAGAGGTAACCGCTGTCACCATTTTCTGGTCGCACCATGTTGAAGCCGTCAAAGTCGCCACCGACGAACTGGCTACGCGCTTTAAAAATAGGATCTGATAACTTCTTGTAGAACACCCCGGCAGAAATCATCCCTACTGGTGGCATATAGTACTCACCGGTCAGATCCAGGTTATGTGCATAGGTTGGCTTTAACTCAATATTGCCGATATCGACAGTACCACGACCCGATTCGCGATCTTCAATAATAAAGTAGGGCACTAAATCGGCAAAGTTCGGCCGGCGAATACCGGTGCTATAGGCCGCCTTAATAATCAGGCCGCTGTCCAGCTCGTGCCGTAAATGGGCACTGGGGAAGAACTTGGTGTAACGCTTACTGGCTTGTTGCAGCGTCGCGGTGTCGGTATCCAAATCATACTCGAAGGCATCACCGCTATTTTTGGTTTGCTCCACCCTGGCGCCAAACAACACTGTGGTGTTGTCCCAATCCAGTTTATTCTGGGCATAGGCCGCATAGATATCTTCTTTCGCTTGGTAATCGCCGGTAACCGACGCAGCACCACGATCCAGGAAGTCGGCATTTTCAAAGATATCTCGATAAACCGACACAAAATCACGGCGTAGTTTCGGGCCATTATTATAAAAACCATCGAAAGGCCGTGATTGCTTATCAATAATCGCCTCGGCAAAGGTAGGCGCATTGCGGCCTACCGAGTTACGGAAGCGGTTTTCGTCATTCTCTTTTTCTTTTAGCCGCGCTTTAGCGCCAAACTTCAGCTCCGAGTAAGCACTGCGCCACTGTCCTGGCAGGGTAAAATTCAATGCGGCAGCCTGCTCGGTTTCCTCGGCACCACCGGTACGACGCTCATAACGACGCCAGTTCATATCAGCAGGCGCAAAGTTAAAGTCGGTGCGCACCACCTCACCGGCACTGTTTAATACCTGAAAGGTCGGTAAATCCGGGTTGCTAAAATCATATGCCAGTCTCGGACGGCTGCGCTCGCGGTATATTAGATAATCACGGTTTGGATAACTTTGTTTGGCAGAGGAGTGTGATAGCTGAAAATCAGTACTAAAAGTATCCATATCAATACGTCCGCCCACTACCGAAGTATTGATACGGTTAACAAAGGTACGGTGCCGTAACTCTTTATCAAAGGTCGCACGCCCGGCCACCCCTTGCTGCTGTGTTGAATCTGCTGTGTGGCGCTCCCACTCAATCAGCAAGGTATCCCTAAACTCGTTGTCTTCAAAACGCGAATAGTTATGGCTTAGGTAAAAGTGCTTATTATCATCGACCCGCAAATCAAAGCGACCGCTTAAGCCAGAGCGGATGCGTTTTAATTCGTAATCTTTAAATTCAGTAACCTGAGGCACATAGGCGCCGCTATCCAGCTGCATCCAGGTATGCTCAACGTTATCAGTGACCCGGTTGGTTTCGCTATGCTGACCGGAGAATAAAAAGCCGGCCTTTTCGTTACCGTTAAACTTATCGCCATAGGTCAGGTTCAGTTTATAGGCATCGCCATTGCCTTTTTCATTACGGCCACCGGATACCTTGCCGCGTAAAATACGGCCTTTGCTATCCAAAGCACCCTGGGTCACGATATTGATATTACCGGCGATGGCATCGGCGTCCATATCCGGGGTAATGGCCTTGGTCAGCTCTAACAAGGAGATAATGTCTGACGGTATGGTGTCCAAATCAACGGCCCGAGTGCTGCTATCCGGCGAAGGCACCTGCACACCATCAATAGAGACGTTGGCAAACTCCAGCGGTGCACCGCGCACGTTAACATACTTACCTTCGCCCTGGTCACGCTGAATGGAGGCGCCAACTAAGCGCTGCATCGCTTCGGCCACGTTATCATCCGGGAAGCGGCCCAGATAGTCTGACGATACCACCGATTTTAGGTTATCCGAGGCGCGCTGGATATTCAGCGCCCGTGACTGTGCATCACGGCTACCAACAATATTTAATACTTCAACCTGGTTGTTGGCGAAACGTAACGTCAGGGCAGCGCCCTGCTCCGCAGTCACCAACACATCCACCTGTTTTACCGCATAACCAAGATAACTGACCTCCAACTGATAGGTACCGGCGGCTAAGTTATCAAAGCGGAAGCGGCCCTGCCGATCAGTGGTAGTTTCGCGGTTAGTGCCGACCAGGCGGATAATAGCCCCTTGCAGCAGTACGTTACGATCATCACTGAGCTGACCGCGAATAGCCGGGCTATCCAGCTGCACAACAGAAACCGTTAGCGGCACATCGGCGCCCTGTGCCAGCACGGCGCCGCTGAAGATGCCAGCCGCCGCAATAGCCAGCATCAGCGAACTGCGTTTAAAGCGCGGGTTAAATCCAGGTTGAAGTAAAGCTTTCATCTTAGTGTTTTTCCTGAGGCAACAAATTCAGCGCTCAAGTGTGCTAAGCGGATATGACAAAAAAACGACAAATTGCCGCTAGATTGAGCTACCCTGACCCGGGTCATTTTAGCTCAGACTAAAATAGTGCCGTCTCTTTACTGTCATGGCAGTGTCATCTGCTTGCCACAGAATACCGCTGATAACGCAGGCCGTATCTGCCGTACCTAAACAGCGAAATTCTCTATGTGGCGACAACACCGGTATAAAATTGCGCTTACGCTGCTACTGCTGCTAGCAGCCTTGACGTTGGCCATCCAGCTCGGCGAGATGAAAGCCTGGGAACACATCGACTGGCTGGATATACTGGGCGAAGGCATCGTGTTACTGGTGGTCCTGTGCTGGCTGACCCTGATTGTTACCAGCAGACCCGCCGGTCATATTACCGAGTGGCTGTACTATGGTAGCCTGCTGCTGGTCTGTTCCTTTACCCTTGATTTGCTGGATGAATTTTTACGCTACCCGGCACATTTGCGTACCATGAGCTGGCTGGAATCGTTACCCGCGCCCCTCGGTATGCTGGCGCTAACCTATGGTTTAGTGGGCTGGCATCGCGAACAGCGAATTATTAACCGGCAACTGCAGGGACGGGAACTGTTTCTGCGTGACCACCGCTTGCTGGATCCCCTGACCCAGCTGTATGGTCTGGATTACCTGTATGCGGTGCTAAAGCGCGAAATTGAACTGCACCGCGAACAACAGCAGCCACTCAGTTTGCTGATGCTGGGAATTGATCAGTTCAGCACCTTTAACCGCCAGCATGGTACGGCTGCCGGTGATCAGTATCTGGTACAGCTGGCCGAAATGCTCAGTAGCCAACTACGTAGCTCTGACGTGCTATGCCGCTATGCCGGTGATCGCTTTGTGGTGCTACTGGTGAATACCCGTCAGCGCGAAGCTGATATTATGGCGCAGCACCTGCAGCAGCAACTGACCTTGCTCGAGAGCCCCGAGCAGCAGTTAAGCCTATCCATCGCCAGCCAGCAGGTAAATCATGCTGACGCAGCGACAGTGCTGGCCCGCGCCGAGCAACAGCTGCAGGCGATCAAGCGTAAAAACCATCCTTTGCTGTTACAGCCGGACTAACACTGCGATGCCGATGTTCTTTAGTTTGACCGAGAAAAATCTGCTACTGCGGCATGGGGTTACCGATCTGCTGCAATTAGCACAGCGCCGTGGCGCCAACCTGCACAAACTGTTACACGGCACCCAGATTTTTGAGCAGGATTTAAGCCTGGCCGAGAGCCGCTGCCATCATCGCGACTGGCTGACGCTACTTGCTCGCAGCCAGCAGCTGGCCAGCCCGGAACTGCCCTTTATTCTGGCCGATAGCCTGTTACACAATAAACACAGCTCGCTCTGTCAAAGCTTGCCACTGGCGGCAAACCTGGCGACCAGCCTGCGCCAGCTTTATTATTTCCGGCATCAATTGTTGCCGGGGATCTTTGTGCTGCTACGCAAAACCGACAGCCACCTGAGTATAGTGCTCAAGCCGGCAGTGCAACTGGGCGCACAGCAAGCCTTTATTATCACGCTGGTGATGGCATTCTTGGTCCGTTTGGTGCAGCTGGGCACGCAGCGCGCCGACGAATTGAATATTCAGCTAAAGCAAACGGCGCCTGCGCATTTGGCGCATTTTAATAGTCACTGGCCCTGCCCGGCGCGCTTTAGTCAGCCGCTGGATGCGCTGCATATTCCGCTCAGTCTCTGGTATCAGCCTTTTATTACGCGCCAGGCGGCAGGGTTCCGGGATCTGAGCCGCGCCTGCTATCAGTTAAACCGCCGTTTGCCGCCGCAACGCGGTTTATTGGAGCTAATCCAGCGCCAGCTGTATCGGACACTGCCGCAACAAGCCAGTCTGGAGCAGCTTGCCAGTTATCTGGGGCTGAGCAGCAGTAGCCTGAAGCGCCTGTTGCAACAACAAGACACCCATTTTGCCGCCCTGGCCGATGATTTACGTTGTGATCTGGCCAACTTACTGCTGTTACAAAGCCGGTTATCCAACCGGCAACTGGCCAGTGAATTAGGGTATTCCGACGAGCATAACTTCCGGCGAGCCTTTAAACGCTGGACCGGTCATGTCCCCAGCAGCGTCAGACTTTGGTAAAACGGGGTACCGGTTGCGCCGGGTCAAAACGTTTACCCTGCTCCAATTGCTCAAAGATCCACAACAGCTGGCCAACCTGTAATCTGACCTGGCCGGTCACTACCATCACGCCACTGACATAGGCACGAAAAGTACTCCCTAATCCGGCAGCATCCGCTTCCTGCAATGCCTGCCGCAATACCTGATCATGCAGGGTTTTATGAGCATGGTGGCGGGCATTCTGATAAGCATGCCGTTCAGCCCAAAAACTGCCCAGGCTTTGGTAAAGCGCATACAGTACTGCGGTACAGCACAAGGCTGTTAACAGAATAAACATTTCAGCCTCCTTTGGCATTGCTATGGCAAATGACTCGTAGTAATAGATACGTTGGTCATGCAAAGTTAGACCGCTCTCTTCTGTGTTAGTGCAACATCGGTTAGCATAGCCATCTTGACGTCTTATGAGTAATTGCAGTGCTTTGGATCCCCTTTACCTTGCTGGCGGCCTTTATGCAGGCCTGGCGCAATGCGTTTCAAAAACAGTTAAGTAAAGACGTCAGTGTCGCTGGCGTGACGCTGGCACGCTTTATCTGGGCTTCACCACTGGCAGCGCTATATCTGGCGGGTCTTTATCAATGGCAACCCGTGGCCCTGCCTACCTTCAACCACCGCTTTGTGTTTTTTATTGTCGGTGCCGCTGTTGCGCAAATTATCGCCACCGCCTTAATGGTCAAACTGTTTAAGTTGCGCAACTATGCCATTGGCGCCGGATTGGCGAAAAGTGAAGCCATACTGGCTGCGATACTGGGAGTCGCCTTTTTTAGTGAATCGTTAAGTTTGCTGGGTTGGGTCGGGGTTCTACTGGGGGCGGTAGCCGTATTCTTGCTCAGCGGCGCCAGCTGGCGACAGCTATCGTGGCCGGTCTTATTACTTGGCATCAGCAGTGGCTTGAGCTTTGCGCTAACCTCGCTCTGGGTACGGCAGGCCAGTCTGGCGCTGGGGCTACCTTTCCCGCACGGTGCGGCCTGGGTGCTGTTGGTCGTGATTTTACTGCAAACCCTGATCTTACTCAGCTACCTGCTGTGGCGGGAGCGCAGCACCTTGCTGGCTCTGTGGCGACGTCCGCGGCTGACCCTGTTGATCAGTATCAGCAGCTGCATCGGCTCAATTGGCTGGTTTACCGCCATGAGCCTGGAATCAGTCGCGTTGGTCAAAACACTGGGCCAGGTCGAAGTGTTGTTTATGCTGCTGATCTCCGCCTTTTTCTTTAAAGAAAAGCTGCAAAGAACCGATCACGGCGGCCTGGCTCTGATAGTACTGGCCGCCATCGCAGTGATGTGGGCCTAGTGCCCGACACGCCGGCGGTCTGAACGCCGCCCGGCCATTAGCCGGATTGCGCTTTGCTTTGACCTGCGCAGAGCAGAGGAAGCGATCCGCGCAACACCACTGTTTCCCTAAAACAGAGCAAATTTTTCGTTAATTAGTCGTTGCATACGTATTCATCTTGTTCACCTGCACCAACTTGGCCATAACAGTAGGGCTTTGTGCAAACTTTTAGTGCAAAGATCGTGAGGCCTGTTAGGTACAGCTGGTGGCGCTTGGAAGCGCGGGGAGTAACAACAAGGACAAAGTCGTGGGACGGCAAGGCATGAAGCCGGGTAGTACAACGACAGGCCGGAAATAAAACTTTTTATTTTCAGGTAAAACCATGCAAAATACAGCGAAAACCTCCATTTGGCAGCGCTTGCGCCACAGCATTATTGCCGTAACGGCACTCAGCTTTTGCCTTAGCCTGCAGGCCAATCCGTTACCGCAGATCCCGCCGCAACAGGTAAACAATACCATGTATCAGGCGTTTTACTGGGACGCCTATCCGGACCTCTGGGCCAATTTACCCACTATGGCCGCTCCCTTGGCAGAACGCGGCATCACCTCGATCTGGTTGCCTCCTGCGGCTAAAGGCATGAATGGTACCAACAGCGTTGGCTACGATGTTTACGATTTCTGGGATCTGGGAGAATTTAACCAAAAAGGAACCATCGCGACCCGCTATGGTAGCCGCGCGCAGTTGCAGCAGGCACTAAGTGCCCTCGATCAACTGGGAATACAGGCCTATTTTGATGTGGTGTTTAATCACCGGATGGGCGCCGATGTGCAAGAGAATATTCCCGGCTTTGGCCTGGCCTGGACCGGGTATCACTTACAAGGTCGCCAGGCACACTATACCCAGCAAAATTGGGGCTATCTGTGGCACGACTTCGACTGGAACTGGACGGCTTTTAATGGCTCGGACAACCAGTTATATCCCGGCAAATGGTGGGGCAATACGTTCCATTTTCCTTATCTGATGGGCGAAGATGTTGACTACAACCGCTTTGAAGTGCAGCAGGAAATGAAAGCCTGGGGTGAGTGGATCATCAACAATGTGGGCTTTAGTGGCTTTCGGATGGATGCGATTGCCCATGTCGACACTGATTTTACCCGCGATTGGATCAATCATGTGCAGTGGGCGACCAGCGACGATATATTCTTTGTCGCAGAAGCCTGGGTCAGTGATATCAATGGCTATCTGGACGCCGTCAATACGCCGCATTTACGTGCCTTTGACTTTAAACTACGCGAAGACTTTGTGGCCTTAAGTAGTGGTAGCAAAGATATGCGCTGGTGGGGAGGCCTGGTAAATAGCCGGCACCGAGACCGGGCGGTAACCTTTGTCGATAACCATGATACCAGCCGTGCCGGCAATCCTTATGGTATGCCACAGGTGATCAGCTATAAGAACCAGGCCTACGCCTACATCATGCTACGTGAACATGGTGTGCCGACCGTCTTTGCCCGCGATTACGATGAGTTTGGAATGGCTCCGACGCTGGATAAGCTGATTGAAGCCCGCCGTTACTTTGCCTATGGCCCTGGCCATGAATATTCTGGTAATACCGAGGCCGTGTATGCTTATGTACGTGAAGGGCTAAGCACTGTGCCTGGCACCGGTTTAGTCATGCTGATATCGGGTCGTAACTGGGGGGTGCAACAATCGTTTTGGATCAACAGCCGTCAACCCAACACCACCTTTTACGATTACACCGGCAATATCAGCGGCACCATCACCACCAATGCACAGGGCTTTGCCAATTTCCCGGTTAATATCAGTGAAGGGAACGGCTGGTCGATTTGGGTGCCTCAGGCGCCAGCGGCCAATCAACCAAGCACTATTACGTTGCGGATGACCAAAGATGTTGGTTATGGTTTCTCGTTATTTTTCACCGGCAGCAGCCCGGATCTGACCAACTGGGGTGGCGGCATTGAGGGTACCTGGACCAGTGGCAACGTCTGGGAAGTCACTATTCCGGCGCAAGGTAACTTCGAGTGGAAAACCCGCAAAGGCCCCACCGGTGGTAGTGGGCAGGACTGGGAAAGTGGCAGCAATCACAACCAGAACAATCTGCATCCGAGCTTTAACGGCGGCTTTTGATATCACTGTATAGTAACAAACAAGGGCGTCATGCTTTAAATGACGCCCTGATTATCCCGCCCCTATCACCAGTATCACAACACTAGCTGACGGCTGTGTGCTGACGCAGCCGCCTTAACCAGTACAGACTCAGTGCCAGCAACGATAACGGTAGCAAGGTCAGATAAAAAGCAGTCTGACCGCTAAAGCGAGCGAAAGTAAAGCCGGTGATAATGGAGCCGGTGGTGCCGCCCAATGCCGAAAACACCACGATAAGGCCGGTCATGGCGGCATGTTTGGTTTGCGGTAAGGCACTGAGAATAAACGAGTTAATCACCGGATACACCGGCGCCATAAATAACCCAATCAGCGGAAACAGATAGGCTGCCAGCGGCGCGTTCAGCAAATTGAGTTCCGCTGCCAATACCACATTTTTGGTTAGCGGCAGTGTCAGTACAATCAGCACTGCCATGCCTATCAGGCAGCCATTTAACAAACCATACCAGTTCAGCGTTTTTAGTAACTGGCCGGCCAGCAGACGCCCCAGCGCCAGACTGGCGGCAAAGATGCTGGTTAGCTGCACACTCAGTTGATTCGGCAAGCCCAGTACCTGGTTATTAAAGGTCGGCAACCAGCTGCCGATCCCCTGCTCCATCAACACATACAAAAATGCCGACACCACAAACACAAACACCAGCGGTCGGTAAACCAGTCTCAGCATGTCGAAAAAATCTTCTGCGGCATGCGTTACCGGCGGCAATACCAGACGTGGAAACGGAGTGCTTAACAGCAATAGCAGATTAATTGCCGCTAACGCCGCCAGCCACCAGTACACCTCTAACCAGCCGGCAGACGCGGGCTGCAGCGGATCCATAAAATAAGCGAAGATCCAGTAGCCGCTAAGCACGCCCAGCATAAAGCAGCCCTCTATGGTATTCAGCAAAGACGCATGCTGTGCCTGATTGCCGGTCACCACACCTATGCTGGCATAAACCGAAACCTTTACCAGCGCAAAGCCGGCGCCTACCAATAAAAACAACAGCTTAGTAGTCAAAAAGGATGGCAGTAGCGGCATTGCCAGGCAACCGGCGAATAACAGCGCCACGCCAATCAGCATCGCATTTTTATAGCCGAGCCGGGGTAACCAGGCCGCGATCAGAAAAGACACTACTGCTATCGGGATATCTTTAAAGCCCTCCAGCACACTGGCGGCTTCTTTGCTGATTTGGTAGCTGTGAATCACCTGCAGGATCACAGTACCAACACTGTTCAGCAGGATAGCGAACACAAAATAGGTCAGGATTAAACTGAGTTTGATCCGGAATATGGCCATAGTTATTTGCTCTTATCTTTATAAACGCTGTGCGCAGCCCTGTCTGTACTGCGGTTTTTTTAAGCATTGCGCTTGCACTATACACCGCTTAAGTTTATCTTTGCAATCGATTGCAATTAAATAAATCTTCATTGTATAGTGCCCGAAACGGTAAGACGCGTGCAAACAAACAGGTGATGTGATGACAACCCAAGCGCAACCCCCATCCGAAACTGCATTGGCCCTGGCCGCCTGGCAACTGCCGGATAACGACTACCGGCCTGCGGACTATATGCTTAAAGAAACCCTGCTTAGTCTGGGCAATGGTTATCTGGGTACCCGCGGCAGTTTTGAAGAAGGCGCACCGGCCGGCGTGCCGCACTGTGAGGGCACCTACCTGAATGGCGTCTACAGCAGTGAGCCTATTGTCTATGGCGAAAGCGCCTATGCCTTCGCCAAACACAATCATAAGATGCTGCAGGTAGCTAATGGTAAGGTACTGCGCGTAAGTGTGGACCAGCAAAGCGTCAACATCGGGGGGGCGCTATCTCATCAGCGGCAACTGGACATGCAAAGCGGCGTACTGCATCGCAACTGGATCTGGCAAAGCCAGAGCGGTAAACAACTGCAGCTGCAGAGCCGGCGTTTTATTTCCCAGCAAAGACCACAGCTACTGGTTATCGAACTGACCCTGACTGCCCTGAATTTTAGCGGCCCGGTAACACTGAGTAGTGCCCTGGATGCGGCTTACGCCGGTTATCATAAAGCCGACGATCCGCGCGTTGGCGTGATGTCGATTGCTGATAGCCTGAGCCTGCGGCAACAAGCGTTATTACCTCAGGGGGGCCAGATGTTGCATCAGGCCAAAGGCAGTGACAGTTGGGTAGTCGCCTGCTGGCAGGACCAATTACCGGCGGCAACACCATCTCTGCCGCCAGCGATAACCGCAGATAACTACTTACAGCAGGAATATCAGCTACACCTGGAGCAAGGTAAGCCGCTAAGCGTACACAAGCTGGTGGTCTACCAACACGCCGCAGCCGGTGCCGATACCGCACAGTTATGCCAGCAGGCACAGCAGACGTTACAGGATGCCGCCACTGCCGGCTTTAACACCTTACTGACCGAACAGCAGCAATGGTGGCAGCAGTTCTGGCAGGGCGCGGATCTGGAGATTGCCGGCGATCTGGCGCTGCAACAAGGGATCCGCTTTAACCTGTTTAGCCTGGCGCAATCTGCCGGCCGTAACGGCCAGAGTAATATCGCGGCCAAGGGCCTGACCGGGCCGGGTTATGATGGTCACTATTTCTGGGATACCGAGGTCTATGTGATCCCGGTGATGAGCCTGCTGCAACCCGGGCTGGCCAGACAGTTACTGGCGCATCGCTATAGCCAGCTACCGGCCGCCAGAGCGCGGGCACGGCAGATGTCACATCAACGTGGCGCGCTCTATCCATGGCGCACCATAGGTGGCGAGGAGTGCTCCGCTTACTTTCCGGCAGGTACCGCGCAATACCATATTAATGCTGCCATCGCCTATGCGATCCGCAGCTATTACCTGGCCAGTGGCGATCGCGATTTTATGGCCAGTATGGGGATGGAAATGCTGGTGGAAACCAGCCGGCTGTGGCTGGAGCTGGGCTTTTTTAATCCGCGTGCTGGCGGTCGCTTTGAGATCCATCAGGTTACCGGCCCGGATGAATACACCGCTATCGTTAACAACAACTACTACACCAATGCCATGGTAAAGCTGCAGCTGAGCTTCTGCTGTGAATTGCTGACGGCAGAACCCACCTGGGCAAACCGCCTGGGCGTGAGTAGCGAAGAACTGGCCAAGTGGCAACAAGCCGCCAGTCAGATGTACCTGCCATACGACAGTGAGCTGCAAATCCATGCGCAGGATGATAGCTTTTTGCAAAAGCAGCGCTGGGATTTTGCCAACACGCCGGCGGAAAAGTACCCGCTGTTGCTGCACTTCCATCCGCTGGTGATTTACCGGCATCAGGTACTGAAACAAGCCGATACCGTGCTGGCGAATGTGCTGCTGGATGATCAGATCAGCCCGGCACAGAAAGCCCGTGATCTGGCGTACTACGAGCCTCTGACGACGCATGACTCCAGTTTGTCGGCCTGTATTCACAGTATCGCCTTTGCGGAAACCGGCGATATTACCCGGGCGCAGCACTTCTTTGGCGACTCAGCACGGATGGATTTGGATAACCACCATGGCAATACCGAAGTGGGTGTACATATCGCCTGTATGGCCGGCAGCTGGTTAAGTCTGGTGCAGGGTTTTGCCGGCGTGCGGGTAAGAGCTGACGGCCTGTATCTGGCGCCCAAGCTGCCACCGCAACTGGGGCAATTGCGCTTTCATTTGCAGTATCAGCAGCGCTTACTGCGCATTACCGTCACGGCCACAGAAGCCAGGTGCGAGCTATTAAGAGGCGAGCCGCTGACGCTTTATCTCCATGGTCAACCTGTTACGCTGACAACGGGAGCTCACTTATGATTCAGGCGGTTATTTTTGATTTAGATGGCGTGCTGACCGACACCGCCCACTATCATTTTCAGGCCTGGCAGGCACTGGCGCACTCTCTGGGAATAGCCTTTACCGAGCAGGATAACGAGCACCTGAAAGGTGTGGACCGGCTGGGCTCACTGCGACTGATCTTACAAAAAGGCGGCCTGACACTGCCTGCGGCCGAAGAAGAACGTTTAATGGCACGTAAAAATGCACATTATTTGCAGCTAATTGCCGGCATGACGGCAGCGGATTTATTTCCGGGGGTGCGCGAGTTGTTCGCCCGGCTGAAACAAAGCGGTATTAAACTGGGCCTGGCTTCGGCCAGTAAAAATGCCGCCTTTGTGTTGCAGCGGCTGGGCATTGCCGGGGAATTTGATGCCATTGCCGATGCCGCCACAGTTAAACATAGCAAACCGGATCCGGAGATCTTTTTGCAGGCAGCGGCGCTGCTGCAGATTGCACCGGAGCATTGCCTCGGGGTTGAAGATGCCGCCGCTGGCGTGACGGCGATTAACCGTGCCGGGATGCGCGCTATCGGTATCGGCCAGCCGGAGCAGCTACGCGAGGCGCTAATGGTTTTCCCAACACTGCAGGCGTTAGACGCGGAGCGACTGCTGACACTGTAAGCGCGGATTATAACTGCCGTAAACTCGACTGCCGGCACAACAAGCGCACCGGCAGCTGAGCTGACGGCACCGCCGCGCCCTGAATACGCTGCAATAAGGCGCTGACCAGTAACTTACCGCCGGCCTGGGTATCTTGCTTCACAGTACTTAACGAGGGAGTGCAGTAGGCAGACATCGCTATATCGTCAAAACCAACCAGCGCCAGCTGTTGCGGCACCTGCACGCCGTGCTCCAGCAGCGCCTTCATCGCGCCCATGGCAATCGCATCACTGGCGGCGAAGATCGCATCCAGTGTTGGCAATTGCTGAAACAGCACTTGCTGGGTTTTCAGATAGGCATCCTGAGCAGTAAAGTCGGTGTTCAGCTGTAAGGCCGGCTCGACCGGCAAGCCGGCTTGCGCCAATGCATCCTGATAACCGAGATACCGCATTTCAATCTCGGTATGCCGGATATCGCCGAGAAAGGCCACCCGCTGACAGCCCTGATGTAGCAAGTGCTCAACTGCCAGCCGCGCCCCCTGACGGTTATCGCTACCAATTACCGGAAAGGTCTCATCACCGTTTGCCGCGCCCCAGACCACAAAGGGTACACCCGCCTCTGCCAGCTGTTGCACCCTTTCATCGTGCTCGCCCTGTCCAATCACAATCAGGCCATCGGCCCGTTTTGAATCAAAGTAGTAACTGCGCCAGTCTTTGTCGGTGGTCTTGCTGGTACTAAGCAGCATATCGTAGCCCTGACGGGTTAACTCATCGGCAATCACGCCCAGAATATCCAGCAAAAAGGGGTCGGTAATGCTTTGCTGGGTTTTGGCATCAAACAGGATAATTACCGCTATGGTATGGCTTTTTTGCGTGCGCAGACTGCGGGCGGTAGCATTCACTTTAAACTGATGGGCGGCGGCAATTTGCTGCACCTTTTCCCGGGTAGCGGCATTGATCACCGGGTTATCCCGTAACGCCCGCGACGCTGTTGACTCTGAAACACCGGCTAACCTGGCAATATCCGCCAGCGTCAGCACTTTTGCACACTCTTTTACCACAACATACCTGTTCGTTTTGTTAGCCGTACTCACCGCATAATGCCCGATCAGATCTCTGGCTGCAATGCTCGCGGCCCCGGCTGACTGCTGAGATGGAAAATTCTGCGAAAAATTTTCTGCAATCGTATGCAAAAAGCACAAAAGCCCTATTGCAATCGATTGCAAACTGTCCTAATGTTAGCGCGTACGGCAAATAATGTTCAAAAAACCGCCGGCAACTTATCAACAGGATAGACTTGGAGACATCGCATGAGGTTACCGCTTAATAAGATCACCAGTGCCATTATTTTAGCCTTTAGTCTGCCGGCCGCTGCCCAGACTAACAGCACTGAACAGACAGAAAAAACCACTGAAAACAGCCAGATTGAGCAGATTGTTGTCACCGGTAAGGCCAGCGGCATGTCGGGCTTACGGGTAGATCAAAGCTATGCCATTACCAGTGTGTCCGCAGAAAACATTACCAAACTGGCCCCCAAAAGCACTGCCGAGTTATTTACTGTGGTGCCGGGCGTCTGGTCTGAAAGCTCTGGCGGCGTGGCGGGCGCTAATGTATTCGTACGGGGCTTCCCCAGCACCGGTGATGCCCCCTTCCTCAGTATTCAACTGAATGGCGCTGTAATTTATCCTCCTTCGACGCTGTCGTTTCTGGAAAACTCGTCGATTTTCCGCCTCGATGAAACTATCCACTTTATGGAAGCCTTACGCGGCGGTGCCAACCCGGTGATCAGTCACGGCCAGCCCGGCCTGACCACCAACTTTGTGTTAAAAGAAGGCAGTGACCAAACCGAAGGTTTAGTGAAATACAGTACCAGCAATTATGGTCAACAACGCATTGACGCGGTATTAAGCGGTAAACTGGCTGATCGGCTGTACTTTATGGCAGGTGGCTATATTAATCAGTCGGAAGGACCACGCGAAACCGGTTTTACCTCGGAGAAAGGCCATCAGTTTACGATTAACCTGACCAAAGAACTGGATAACGGCAGCATTAATTTCTATACCCGCCAAACTGACGACCACGGGGTCTGGCATTTACCGGTACCGCTCAATATCGATGGCATCGATAATACCTTTACCCAAATTGGCCCGTTAAACCGCCAGGCCACTATCGCTTATGGCGCCAGCGGCGAAACCGCCAGCTTTGACTTTGGCGATGGCCGCGGTTGGAACGGCGGTATCAGTGGCGGCAGTGTCGATCTGGATCTGACCGACAGCTGGCGCCTCGTCTATCGGTTTAGCCATATTAATGGTCAGGCCAACACCTTTGGTCTGGTACCGGAAGGTGGTGCCGTGCGGCTGGGTGATATCCGGGGCGCCAATGAGGTGGTGACCGGCGCCGCAACCGGTAACAGCTATAGCGATGACACCTTTGTGCAGCAAATTGGCCGCTGGGTAGTATTAAAAGATATCAATGCCTTTACTAATGATCTGGCACTAAGCCAACGCACCGACAACGCCGTCTATACTCTTGGCTTATACCAAACCCGCTACTCGGTAAAAGACTGGTGGTCTATCGGAAATCAGGCCTGGCATGTGCTGCAAAAAGGTGGTGAGCGCTTAAGTGGTCTGGCGTGTAATGACCTGCAGGACAGTTGTAGCTGGAACTATGATATTGATGCCACCGGTGATGGCACCACACGCGCCCTGTATGCTGCAGTGGAATATCAACTGACCGAACAGTTACGCCTGGATGCCGGCGCACGCCGTGAAAATCATCAGGTTGCCTATACCGTGGACGAGGGGTTAACCGGTCGGGTCAGCAAAGCCGTTGATTACGATGAAAGCAAAACCGCCTGGACTGTGGGTGCTAACTATATGTGGCAGCCGAATATGGGGGTGTTTGCCCGCGTCAATCAGGGCAACAAGATGCCGCATTTTGACGATTTTCGTGATAATTTTGATGCCTTTACCGCCGGTGACAAGTTAATTAAAGAAGTGACTCAGTACGAACTGGGTTACAAATGGGCCGAGCGTAATCATAGCCTGTACCTAACCGGCTTTTACAACGAAGTCGAGGGTGAATTGTTTGTTACCCGGCCCGGCGCGCCGGCCGAAGTGCTTACCACTGAGGCATTAGGTATTGAGATTGATGCCAACTATATTGCCGACAATGGCTTTATGCTGAACCTGAATGCGACTATTCAGGATACGGAAATTACCAATCACCCGGATCCGCTGGTGGTCGGCAATCAGGCGATCCGCCAGCCGAAATGGCAGCTGCGGCTAACGCCAAGCTACGGCTTCGAGGTAGCGGATATGTTCGCCACCCTGTACGGTACTGTATCCAGTGTCTCAGATCGCTATGGTGATAATGGCAATACCGTCACCCTTGCAGGCTATACCAAGCTGGATCTCGGGTTGCAGCTGGAGGTAACTGATAACCTGACGGCGCAACTGGCAGTGGCCAACCTGACTGATAAAGCAGGTATTACCGAAGGGGATCCGCGTAATCCGGCTTCGCCGAATGGCCGCTATATTATGCCGCGCACCATCGATTTTAGCGTCAGCTACCGTTTCTAATCCCTCCCTGTGTGGTTTAGGCCTTTACTGCGGTAAAGGCCTTTTTTATGCTGAAAACTGCTATGCTGTAGACAGTGATTACTCAGGGATGAACACTATGCCTAAACTTTCGGTACTGCCTTGCTTCTTGTCACTTGTGCTATATCAGCTGCCAATGGTAACGCTGGCAGCCCCAGCGCCACTCTCTGCCGAACTATCCGATCCCCGAACGCTTGGCTGGATGCAGGGTTTCCCGCCAACACCAGAGCGGCGGATTACCCAACCTGACAGTAACTTTTTCAGTTTTCCCAAGTTACGTTGGAGTGTTTGCCATATGCGTGAATTGCTGCCAACGGCGGCCATTCCACGCGCCATTGCACACTACTCAGCATTACCTGAAGCACTGAATCCGGCGATTGACGAACTACAGTTTACTCCTACCGGCGCTGACCGGCCGATCAGCTGGCGTGACGGCCTGGCGGCTAACTATACCGATGGCATGCTGGTACTACACCGCGGCAAGGTGGTTTACGAAAACTACCAGGGGTGTTTAGGCCCACAGCAACATCATGCGGCGATGTCGATGACCAAGTCGGTAACCGGCTTACTGGCAGAAATGCTGATCGCCCGGGGGCAGCTTGATGAAAACGCTCTGGTTGGTACCCTGATACCCGCGCTGCAAGGCTCGGCCTTTGCCAATGCCACGGTAAGGCAGGTGATGGATATGACCACAGCCCTGAAATATAGTGAAGATTATGCTGATCCCAATGCGGATATCTGGCAATACAGTGCCGCGGCAAACCCGCTGCCGAAACCGGCCGGCTATCAGGGACCCGTGGGTTACTACGAATACCTGATGACAGTGCCAGCCGCCGGAGAGCATGGCAAGGTATTTGGCTATAAAACCGTAAACAGCGATGTGTTAGGTTGGGTACTTGCCACTGTTACCGGTAAACCCTATAACCAGTTGGTGTCAGAGCTATTGTGGCAGCCACTGGGGATGCAACAGGATGCTTACGTTACTGTTGATGCCCTTGGTACACCCTTTGCCGGTGGCGGCATCAGTGCCACCCTGAGAGATTTGGGCCGCTTGGGGCAGGCACTGTTGGACGCCGCCTTGGGTAAACCCGGAGTAATTGCGCCAGAGCTGGCCCGTGGCATTCAGGCGGGTGGTGATAAAGCCGCCTTCGCTGCCGGTTTTAGCAGTTTAGCTGGTGGCAGCTACCGCAGTATGTGGTGGGTATTTCATAACCCACATCGCGCTTTTGCTGCGCGGGGTGTGCACGGGCAGACCATTTACATCGACCCGACAGCAGAAATGGTGATAGTACGCTTCGCCTCACATCCGGTAGCCAGTAATAGCGCCAATGACGCGACCTCGCTACCGGCTTATCAGGCTTTGGCGGAGTTTCTGCTTAAGCAAAAACCCGACTGACGTTTTGACTAAGTTTGGCTACATAGCTCACCGTATCATGCGATGCGGTGAGCTATTGGTGCACGATCAATTATTTCCGCAGCATACTGCTAAACACCCCATCCCGCTTGATCAGGCCGTGATAGAGCGCGGCAATAATGTGCACCACAAGCAGCAGCACTAACAGCAGGGCCGCCCAGCCATGAATCTCGCGAAACAGGCCATAGAGCGCTAAATCGGTATTGAGCAAGGATGGCAGCGGCAATCCAAACAGCTCCAGCGGGCGACCAGAGGCATTCTGCATTAAATAGCCAGATAGCGGCATCGCAAACAACAATATATAAAAACCAAGTTGTGTTAGCTTTGCCGCCATTTGCTGCATTTTCGGCACAGAGTTGGGTAACTTTGGTGTGTCACTGCGCAAGCGGATGTAAAGTCGCACTAATATCGCCAACATGGCCAGTAAGCCCATGGCTTTATGCCAGGCCAGCAATTGCTGCTGCCAGGGGCCCAGCGACTTAACCATGGTTAAACCGGCGAACACCAGGCTCAGCACTAAAGCCGCCATTAACCAATGCATTACCCGCATCGCCAGGGGATAAACTATTGGCTTATTCATTGGCACCTCCAGTAACTTGCTGCATTAACACTTCGCGGGCACGGCGGCGGTGCGACTCGGCATAGGCTGCGGCTCGGGCGCGTAAAATCGGATCGTCTGAAGGCGCAAAACCCGCCGGCAGTACCAAGGGATCGAAGTTAATCGCATTACAGGCGCCAGCGTCCTGCAAACTGGCTTGCTCAATGACGATAGTACCGGCGCTTAGTTGCGGGTTAGTGTCCGGCCAGGGAATAGTGGCATCCGCCGGATTGTCGTTGGCGGTGGCCAGGGTAAACTGTAAATCAAAGCGCACCGGCCCTTGCTGCAGCCGGCTAAAAAACTCCTGCTGTAGCGCATCTGTGGCTTCTGCATCAGTAATTTGTCCAACGTCATCCGTTAGCGGCAGTGCCGCCCAGCGCACCGCTTGTTGCTGTCCCTGGGCATTAATCAGATAAAAAGCATTAATACTGTGATAGCGCTCGGTAGCAAAGCTCTGGCTGGGCTGATAGCTGTTACGCCAGTTAATAAAGTTTTGGGCTTCCGGGTGGGCGGCAAAAAACTCCGGCACTGTGCTGTTTTGAATGGCTAACAGCTGCTGATAAAACTTCTCGGGGGTCGCGACCGCTAATACCGGCGGCGTATTCATTGCCGTGCGCCACTGCTGCGGGCTATCAGGCAGAATAGTTAGTGCCAGACTGCGGACCGGCGCTTTCAGATCGGGGGCAGATGGATTATTACCGGCAATCGAGATGCGGCCAATAAAAGGATAACTGCCACTTTGCAGCACCTGGGCACTGGAATAGGCAGCCAAAGCCCCCGAGGACTGAAACTCACCGCTGATACAGAAGCCCTTGGCATGAGCGCGTCGGAAACCCGCCTGCAGCTGAGAACCTTGCTGCAAATTAACAAAATCCTGGGCACTAACCAGGGCGCGGCCGCTAAAACTCACGGCATAAATGGCCGCAGCCACTACGGCCCCCGCAGCGGCAGCAAAAATAACATATCGCATAAGCATGACTTCTTTTGGTTAGATATTAGCGTGGCGCAACTGGCCACCAGTTTAGTACGCTCCGCTGGCGAAAGCGATCAGTTAGTCTTAACATAGCCGACAGTTCTCGCCCCGTATCCGCTACACTTAACGTGGTGGTCCCAATGCCCGGTTAATACGTAAGCAACAGCACGCCGCTGGCATTTGCGATCTGGGGGGTAAGATGAATCGGCAGCTTGGTATAAACCTCGGGTTCTGGCGGGGCCTGACACTGATAGTCGCTCTGAGTGTCAGCGTGGCAGTCGTCGCCGACACTAAGGCCTTTAGTGCAATCTCTGAGCCGCAAACTGCCACGCTGGTAGTCGGCGCCGGTTGTTTCTGGGGTGTTGAGAAACGCTTTGAAGCCACGCCGGGCGTAACAGACGTCATAGCCGGCTATGCCGGCGGCAAGGGAGTGCGGCCGCTGTATCGGGAAATCACCCGGCAACGGCACAAATTTAACCCCAATAATCATGCCGAAGTGGTACAAATTCACTTTCAGCCGCAGCAGGTCAGCCTGCAGCAGTTGCTGCAACAGTTTTATGAAATGCACGACCCAACGCAAAGTAATCGCCAGGGTAATGATGTCGGCACTCAGTACCGCTCGGTAATTTTTTATCAGGATGAACAACAAGCCGCCGTTGCCCGGGCGGTAACCGCAAGCTACCAGCCGTTACTGACCGCAGCAGGTTTTGGCGCTATTCAAACGCAAATTCTGCCCTTGCCCGAGTTTTTCCCCGCTGAAGCGTTTCATCAGGACTATCTGGCGAAAAACCCGAATGGCTATTGCCCGGATCATGCCACTGGCGTGCGCTTTAACCCGGATAGCGCACCGACACAGCTGGCGATGGACAATAGTGCCCTGCTACAGGGTAAGCAGATCCTGATGCTGGACTCACCCGACTGCCCTTACTGCGATAAGTTTAAAGCCGATGTAGTTAAGCATTATCAGGGACCAGTGCCGCTGCATCTGCGACAATCTTCTCAGTTACAGGGGCTGCAGCTTAGCACGCCCAGCGTTGCCACACCGACCTTATATTTTCTGGAGCAGGGTAAAGAAGTGTTTGCTATTCAGGGCTATCTGCCTGCCAGCGATTTTTACCGGGTGCTGGGCCACTTTAGCCTGGGCGAACAAAGCGAAGCTTACCGGGTGGCGTTTCAAAGCGGTACCGACCGGCCGTTTTGTCAGCAGTATGAGCAATTTCGCAATACACCGGATGGGGTCTTTGTTGATGCGCTAAGCGGTGCCGCACTGTTTGATACCAAAGATCGCTTTAATTCCGGTACCGGTTGGCTGTCGTTTACCCGGCCGGTCGCCGGCGCCGTCACCACCCGCCCCGACTATAGCCATGGCATGGTAAGAACCGAGGTATTGGCCGCGGTCTCCGGCATTCACCTCGGGCATGTATTTAACGATGGCCCCAATGGTCAGCCGCGCTACTGCATTAATGCGACGGTGCTGAATTTTGTGGCGAGGTAGTCACCCCGATCAGCCCGGCCAACACTTCACCATCCGCATTGCGCGTCTTTACCCTGAAGGCGCGTAAAACAGACAAAGTAGATAAATGTTGCTGTTTCATGTCTAACAGAGCTAACCCCCTTTTGGATTAAGATCGATTTAACAAGATACCGCCAGCACCAAAATAACCTGACATAAGTTAGCGAGCGAACAGAGCCGCAAGACACTTTTTACTATCGTAAGCACTGCACCCTGCCTTGCCATGCTTCATGCTGGTTGGCAGAACCTCAGTGAACACTGTAATTGGAGTATACATTATGAACAGGAACCAAACCAAAGAGCGTTCTTCAAGCGAGCGAAAAAAAGACCACGATACTTCTGATAAAACCAATCGCGACAAGCAAGATCATGAGAAAAATGCCGACAAGAAACGCCAAACTGAGCGACAAGAAGCTAAAGACAATGCTGTGTTAGCTGATATTAATGACGACGTAAAAAGGGGTAAAAAATGAACTATGAAACGACACAACCCAATAGTGCGGCTGAGACTACAGTATTTGGCTCTGGTGCAGCGGTACTATTAAGTGCGTCATCAATCACCAGTGATGATGTGGTAAATAGGAAGGAAGAGAAACTTGGCAAGCTTCACGACATCATGCTGGATATTGCACAGGGCAAAATACGTTATGCTGTGCTATCTTCCGGTGGTTTTTTAGGCATGGGTGACCGCTTGTTTGCTATTCACTGGAGCGCACTATCATTGGATGCGGTAAACAAGCGTTTTATTCTGGATATTGATGTTGAACGCCTGAAAAATGCACCAGGGTTTAACAAAGATAAATGGCCAAATATGGCTGATACCGCATGGGGCTCCGCAGTCGAGTCTTACTACGCCAGATAAACCACTCGAATGCGTAACGTTTATCAGCCCGAAAGTGTAACGCTGGATAAAAACAGCGTTACTTTTCTTTTCGCATTTAAGGATTGGTGTTATTAGTGCCATTTTGACTGAAATACCGTTAATTTTTGACCTTTAGCTGGTTGTTCACTGCGTGCACACCCGAAGTTGCCGCTACGATCCTGCCTGCATGCTCGCGCTGAGCCTCAGTTTCCACGTCGCCTGACAACTTTACATCTCCCTTGCGGGTTTCTACGGCAATCGTCAGATGCTTTAGCTCCATATCTGCCAACAGCATGGTATGCACCGCTGTCGTGATTCTTGCATCATCCCCAGCCCCATCTTCTGTAGCCACCGTGAAATCAATCGGACCAGGTTGCGTATTTGGGCCAGGGTCACAATTAACTAATGCTAAACTGCCTCCTAACACTACACCAAGTGTAATTAATGAACGTTTGATTGTTTGCATGATAGACTCCTGCGCGCTGCCAAAATGCAGCGTATTTACCATTCTCCTCTAACACCTAAGCTATATCAGTGCGCTAACAAACAGAGCCACTGTTAAACCTAAGCTCTTATTAGCGTGGCGAACACTAAGGTGTGGGAATGAAGCATCGCCGTGCTGACAAGCCCATGGCGACTTTGGCCAGCGATGCGACAAACGCTAAAAACCGACATATACCGCAAAAAATAACATCAGGCAGGCCAACACGATAAAAATCAGCACCAGCGGCAGAATAAATCTGGCCCAGTCGGTCCAGCTCACCTGAGCAGTAGCCAAATAGGCCAGCAAGGTACCGGAGGTTGGGGTAATCATATTGGTTATGCCATTACCGAACAGAAATGTCAGCACTGTGGTTTGTGCTCCCACGCCGGAAAGCTGACCTATAGGCCCCAGGATCGGCATACTGACCGCCGCCTGACCAGAGGTGGACGGGATCATCACATCCAGCAGTAACTGAGACACAAACATCCCCAGCACAGCCAGATAGGAGTTATCCTCTCCGATGATACTGACCAGACCATGTACTACCGCATCAAGGACCTTGCCGTTTTCCAGCGTGATGGCAATAGCAAAAGCAACACCAATCAGGATACTGGCCAGCAGGATTTTCTTCATCCCTGAGACAAAGGCATCGGCAGCGCCACTGGCTCCCAACCCGCTACAACAGGCCAGCAAGATACTCATACCGATATAATAGGCAGACAGCTGCTGATTTTTCCATTGCCAGGTATTGGAGGCATAGACCAAACCGGCGATCCCAACCAACATAATCAATAACATAACCAGGTGGCGCACACTGAGTTTTCGGCTGTCAAAACTGATCTCCAGCTGTTTTTTAAACCCGGTTTTTTTGATCACCCACAGCATGTACGCAATACCAAACACTAAGAAAACAGCGAAAAACAACGTTCTCATCCCGGCACCGCTGAAGATAGGTAAACCGAGGAGTGGCTGCGCAATAGTCAGTGGTAAGGGGTTGGTAATAGAGGATAGATATCCGACTTTTACAGCAATGGTCAAAATGGCCAAACCGATCAGATTTGACATACCCAGCCGGCGTGCCAGCTCAACCATCAGCGGAATAATCAGCAAATACTCCGAAGCCAGGCCTAAAAAGGTGCTGCCCAGCGCAAACATGGTCATCAGAAAGATCACCAGGCCGTAGACATTGCCTTTTACCGCACTGATTAGTCGCTCAAGCCCGGCATCGACAGCACCTGATTTATTCAGAATGCCGAACATACCGCCAATAATCAGTACCATAAAGATCAGTCCGGCTCCCCGCTGCAAACCCGCGGGTATCGCTTGCAGCACATCAACTACCCCGACAGGTCTGGCTTCACCTGCCGGTGCCTGGGTGACCGAACCAAACAGATTACTCAGAGAACGGTCTTTTTCAATTACCTGATAACTACCTGCCACTACCAAACCATCAGTTCTTTGATAACTCCCCGAGTCGAGTAAATAGGTGAGGCTGGCGGCAATAAGTAAAATAAACAGTAACACCACTATCGGGTTTGACCCGGAACGCGGCGCTACAACGACACTGGCAGCAGGCTCAACCGTAGCGGAAACCTTGGCTTGATCTGACATTAATTCACCTCTCGGCCAGTGCTGGCAAGCGCTGGGTAATATAAGTACGGATTGCGGCCACCAATTGCTGCAAATCATGTTGTAGCTTGTTAAAGCCCTGATGTTTCATGAATGTTTGCTCATTCATATACAGCGCCCGGTTGATCTCAATTTGCACACTGTGGATCTGCTGCGCGGGGGCGGCGAAACACTCGGTTAGATAGCCCCCTTTATAGGGATAATTTACACTGACACTATACCCCCTATCCTGAAAAAACTGCACAATCAGGCCGGTGAAACCCGGTTCTGCAGATTGCCCGTCCTTATCGCCGATCACGATATCGGCTCTGGCCTGCCCCTGATCGATATTCATGGCGTTACCCTGCGACTTCATCGAGTGACAATCAATATGCCAAACCGCGCCAAACTTCTGATGTAAGGCGCTAATTTGCTCTGACAGACAATGATGATAAGGCAGATAATACTGTGCGATACGCTGCTGCACCTCGCTAACCGCGAGCTTCTGGTCGTACATCGGCACGCCGGGTAAGGCAAAGCGGCGTAACAACCCCATCCCTCTTTTACTGTAAGTGGTAGGCTTTAACTCGCCGGGCCATTCACCGGAAAGCAGCTCAGGATCGATATCGTCGACAGCCCGGTTCAGGTCAATATACATCCGTGACGCTCTGGCGGCGATCAGGGTCGCGCCTGCCAAATGGGCAGGCTGCCACAACTCATCAACAAAGGCATCCCAGCCTGAACGTAACTGTGCGTCGGACGCTAAACACCGGAAATCGGCCGGAAATTCCATACCGCTGTGCGGCGAGTCGAAAATCAGCGGCATAAGGTTGCCGGCAGGCAAAAATAACTTATAGCCTTGTGTTAACTCTGTTCTCATAATACATCCAATACCGGGCACCCTTTGGGTGCCCCGGCGCGGTTAAAAGTCGTAGGTCAGCTGTAAATAGTAGAAACGGCCCACAGCATTGTAGGTTTGCTGATCAAAGTTAATATTGACGTTTACCAGCGAGGTTGGAGGCTGTTTATCAAACAGATTATTAATCCCTGCACGTAGTGACAGTCCTTGCTCAAATTTATAACCGGCAGAAAGGTTGTGATACACCATAGAGCCGATACTTCTTGGCTGATTCGCGAAGGTTTCCGTGGTATCACCGATATAACGCAGGTTATAGGCCGCGCTCAGATTATCTTTGCGCCATTGGGTGGTAAAGTTACCGCGCCATTTAGGATAGGCCTCCCGTACTCCGGCAAAGCCTTTTTTGTCGGTGGTTAACTCAGAGCCGTCCGCCAGAGTTGAAGATTCAGCAAACTTATTTAACTTCGAGACACTGGTACTAAAATCCCAGCGGCCGATGGCGGTATCCAGGTTGTAACGGATTACGGTATCAATACCCGACACCTCAGTGCGGTTCAGGTTAACCGGCCCATCCACCACATTCAGGATCTCACCCGATCCGGCACGGCTAATCACATTACAGTTACGCCCGGTAAAGGCACACAGGTCTAACAGATTCTGCGTGCCAAAGGTGCTGATGGTGTTATCAATTTTGATATTGTACCAATCCATGGTCAGGCTGAATCCTGACAGCCAGGCGGGGGTGTAAACCAAGCCGGTTGAAATATTCTCGGATGTTTCAGGGGTTAGCTGATTATTGCCACCAATGGTGATCGGCACATTGGCATCAGTCTGGGTGTAAGAGGCGGGCACACCGGCACAACCAGGCAAACTGCTGTTTGCCGCACAAGGGTCATTGACCGGAGCAAAAGATGCACGTTCCCCTTCATACAACTCCAGAATAGAGGGCGCCCGGAAGCCTTCTGCCCAGGTAGCTCTTAACATCAGATCACTTACCGGCCGGTAAAGCAACCCTACCTTGCTGTTAGTGGTGTTACCAAAGGTACTGTAATTGGAGTAACGGCTGGCCAGATTGAGTTCCAGATATTCAGCCAGTGGTTGTGCCGCCAACAGGGGAATATTCAGCTCCAGATAGGCCTCGGATAAATCATACTCACCGACGGTGCCGGTGCGTGGCGCTGAGGAGGTGGTTTGATAACGATTCACGCGCGGTGCCGCATTAATGACGCTATCCGGAGTGTCGGTACCCTTTTCTTTGCGGTATTCCGCACCGGCAGCCAGCAACAGATCGCCGGCCGGTAGCTCGGCCACAGCATTGGTCAGGTTAAAGCGCAGGTTTTGCTGCTGAGTTTGGTTACGATCGTCACCCGTGAAATTAATGTATCGCACCATATCAGCGGTAAGAGGGTTAAACATATTTACCGGTACACAGCCAACCAATAAATCGCTGACATCCGCGGTTAAACCGGCCGTACCACAGGCCCGCATTCCCAACGCCAGTTTATCCAGATGTAACTGGTTAGCGGAAGTAAAGGTGCCCTCGTTCTTTGCCACCGAGGCAAACATATCCCAGCGCCAGTCGCCCGGTAAAAAGCCTTCAATTCCCAGTCCGGCCCGGCTGGTTTTGACTTCCTGAATGTTACGGCGCAAGCCGTTATCAACAAAGAAGTTATTCAGCGAGAAGTCATTACCGGAGAATTCGACACCAAAGGGGTTCACTCTGGGATCATTAACAATCACAAAGCCGCGGGCACCTGTTACCGTAGGAATAACCGCCGAAAACTGTTGGTCAGACTCACGTTTGTTATGTAACAGCTCGACCCGCAACCGGGTATCCTGAAATACCGCAGTATCGGGTAACTGGAACAGGGCCTGTCCATACAGGCTTAGGCGCTCATTTGGCCCAACCACGTAGTTATCGTGGTAACGGTTAAACCGATCATTGGTGGTTGCCGGGCGCCAGCTTGCCAGATTATTACCATCTGAGCCCGGCGCACGGGTAATGCCCTGCGCCGGGATCGGGAAATTCAGTACCTGTGCCAGGTTAGCTTCCCGAAATAGCCCTTCGGCAGTACCCAGTGATAAGCCATTTAACGGAATAGCCGTCAGGGCCCGGTCCTGAGTCAGGATCGGCTTTTGATCAGAATAACTGGCGGCAAAAAACAGGTTATGCCTGCCCCAATCACGGCCGAGCTTCAGATCAAGATTAACGGTTTCACGATCCTGCTTCGACGTTTGTCCGGCATAGGCTTTAAGCTGGGCGCCGTCATAGTCTTTCACGGTATGAATATTCACCACACCGGCAATAGCATCAGCGCCATAAATAGCCGTGGCACCGTCCTGCAGCACCTCAACCCGCTCAATAATGGCATAGGGGATGGTGTTTAAGTCGACAAAATCTCTGAACCCCCGACTACCGGCGCCATTAACCCAGCGGTTACCGTTTACCAGAATTAAGGAGCGGTTTTCACCAAGATTTCTAAGGTTGATACTGGCCGTACCGTGGCTGGTACCCGCTGAACCATTGTCATTTAAACTGGCACCGACGCTCGGCAACTGCTGCAGGATCTCACCGATCGACATCGCACCTTTGATATCCATCTCTGAGCGTTCAATAGTTTGAATCGGGCTACCTTCGGTTTCGCCACGGCGTAAAATTCGCGAGCCGGTCACCGAGATCACTTCTACGGCTTTTTGCTGTGCCTGTTCAGTTGCTGCCGCATCCTGCGCCCTGAGGTGTGCACTGTTCATCAGCAAGGCGGTACTGATCGCCAAACTGAGCATTGAGATTGGGTAAAGCGGTTTGTGCTGCATAGTTATCCCCGTTGCTTTTTATGTATGGGTTATTGTTTAACCAAAAAGCTAGCAAAGCCGCCAAAGCTATGCAATATTATGATTTACTGTTATCAGCCCATAACAAAACGTCATGAAAATAGCGCATTTGAATCTGCGAAGCCTGCAAGCATTTCAGGCCATTATGCAAACTGGCTCCGCTACCGCTGCAGCTAAACAACTTGGCCTGACCCAACCTGGGATCAGCCGGTTACTGGCTAGCCTGGAAGAGTTGGTTGGTTTTCAGTTGTTTTACCGTGAGCACAGCCGGCTGATTGCCACTGAAGAAGCGAAACACTTAACCCCGGAAATCGATCTGTTACTTAGCAATAGCGCGCGTTTTCTGGAGCTGGCCCGTAATCTTCATAAAACAGAAACCGGCTCTCTAACCGTAGTTGCACCGGCAAGCTTTAATTCCGGCCCTTTGGTGAATGCCGTCGCCAGCTTTATTGAGAAGTATCCGCGGGTATCGGTCAGCATTGACTCGCATAATCCGCAAGTTGCCAGAGATTTGGTGGCGCAGCGCTCTATTGATTGTGGTTTTATCCAATTACCGGAGAACCATCCTGGCTTAATCAGTGTGCCCATTCTGCGCAGCCCGATGGTGTGCGCGGTACCGGCCAGTTTTGCTCTGGCCGGCAAGACAGTGATCGGCGTCAATGAGCTGCTTAACACCCCTTTGATTATGCTTGGACAAGGTCGGCCAACGCGGCAAAAGATCGATCTAATGTTTAAAGCCGCTCAGGTACAACCGCAGATCCGGCTGGAAACCCATAGTGTGGCAACAGCTTGTGCCTATGTAAAACGTGGCCTGGGTGTCGCCATCCTGAATCAGGTGCTGGCTCAGCAATATACCGATGACCAGATCTTACTGATTCCACTGGAGCCGGTAATTGAGCATCAGTATGGGTTTATCTATTCCGCCTATGCTCCGATGCCAAGGCTGGTACAGGCATTTTATAAACACTGTATCGATTATTTTAATAGCCCGGCCGGGGCTTAATGGTATGAGGTTTTATTTTCTTAATCATAGCTTCAAACAATACAAGCTTGTTCCGGTAATTGGCGAGCCAGCGCTGGCGATTATCCAATCCTGAGCTATGCTCAAGTTCAGCTCGCCCACCTCATACAGGAGTTATTCTGTGTTTCGACGTATTCCGGTTCTCAATTTATTCACATCACTGATATTTGCTTTCAGTTTTATGGTCCTCCCAGTAGCGGCCTCCCAGTTGGAGACGATGGAATATCGGGGTGCCGCAGTAACGGCGCACAAAGGACCTACTGCAGATTTCCCGGCGGAGTTTATGGATAAACTTTTGTGCGAAGGTGGTCAGAGTGGACCTTCCAAAAATGCAGGTTGCGTGCAACTCAATAGTAACGGCAGCGGCACCTGGGAAAACGATGCAGGTCCGGGGCAGCGTATGCCGCCGGCACCGGTAAGTTGGTTTATTGTTACCAATAGTGAAGGCGTTCCGCTTAAGAATGACGGTGCAGAGCGCAAAACCTGGCAGGTGATATTCAGATTCGAACAAGGGGATCGCTACAATCCACAAGGTAGTCTCTATGCCGTAGCAGCGACACTGGTACTAAGCCCGCAGAAGAGAGTAATAGTGCATAGTAAGTACCGGGATTTATAACGCCAAGTGCGGTACCAGTTTCACAAGATCTTGGTCATAAAATACTTGGCACCACCGGCAAAGGGGTAATCCTGCTGTATCCACGCCACCCGATAACCATGGCGCTGATAAAAGGGTTTTGCCTGAAACTCCAGGGTATCTAATAACACAAAACGGCAGCCGCGATGTCTGGCAATCGCTTCTGCTTCAGCCAGCATAGCGCTGCCCAGGCCCTTACCGCGCTCGCTTTCCTGCAACCAGAAAGATTCCAGATAAAACCAGTTGCCAAAGGTGCGCCCGGCCAGCATCGCCACCACTTCGCCACGCGCATTAAGCTGCTTTAAACCTAAAGCCTGACGTTGGCTGGCATCCCAATGCTGAGCATTAAACTCGGCAATTTTTTGTTTGGCCTGCTCGGCAAAGTCGCTGCTGTTATCAACAATAAAGTCCGTCATCTGACACCAAGTAATAGTAGTAAGTGCTGTAGTGTAATGGCTGCTTAACTTGGGTCACAAGCTGGGGATGAAAACAATTGGAAATACTATAAATACGCTATGAAATTTTTTTTCTGGCATAAAAAAGGCCTAACTTTTCAGCTAAGACATTGATTTATATAGCCAACTCATCAGGATTGACTCGGTACATCCTGTACCTCGCCCTGCGGGCGTTGCTACGCAACGTCCAAAACGGCTTTCCTGCCGTTTTACTCGTATCATCCTGATACTCGCCCCAGAGGTGCCAGCTTGCGCTGTTCCAATTTGCTCCAGGCAAATTGGTGTCGAACGACAGGCTCTCATCCGACAAGGTCCACAAACGAAAAAACCGCCCTATGGCGGTTTTGACGTTTGGCGCACCCGTCAGGATTCACTCGCGCCATCCCTGGCGCTCGCCCAAAGGGCAGCGCTACGCGCTGTGCCAAACGGCTTTCCTGCCGTTTGGTCGAAGAAGGTTCAAATCTGCGAGTACCACAAAACAAAAAACCGCCAAATGGCGGTTGTTTGTTTTGGCGCACCCGTCAGGATTCGAACCTGAGACCTCTGCCTCCGGAGGGCAGCGCTCTATCCAGCTGAGCTACGGGTGCATCCAGAGCGCGCATTATAGACAGCCTTGCGGCGTAAGTCTATTGTATCTGTGTTGCTTTTTTAGGCGAACAGACGCCCTGGCATTTGAATATCGGTGCAACTGCCTATAATCTGTACTTTGCTACTGCGGTCAGGACACGCCGGCTTATGAAAACCCCACTGCCCCCCCTGAATACCTGGCAACGCTTACTGTTGGTACTACTGGCACTGACCATGATTGCCGGTGTCGAGCTGTTGCTACGTAATGAACAGGCGCGGCTAAGTGCACTGAGTCAGCAACAACAACTGGCGGCAGCGGATCAGGTGCGAACCCGGCTGGAAAAAGAACTGAATATCCCGTTGTACCTAACGGCCAGTTTAGCCAGTTACCTCACGGCCAAATCCGGACAGTTAGAAGCACAGGAGTTGGATATCCTGCTGGCGGGTCTGGTCAGGCAATCTTCTTATATCCGCAATATCGGTATCGCCCCCGGCAACCGCATTCTGCATGTCTATCCGCTGGCCGGTAATGAGCAGGCCATTAATCTGTATTACCCCGACTTACCACTGCAATGGCCGGCGATCGCCAGCATGATTAGTAGCCGCCGGGCGCTATTAAGCGGCCCTTTGGATCTGGTGCAAGGCGGGCGTGGCTTTATCTACCGCTATCCACTGTATCTGGAAGATGGTAGCTACTGGGGCATTATCAGCACAGTGATTGATTTGGCACCGATCTGGCAGCTTTTAACCAACAGTGCCAAAGAGTTAGGCATAGAGGTTGCGCTACGCGGCCTAACGACAGAAGGCGAAGTAACGCCAGCTTTCTTTGGCGAGCAGCAACTGTTTAACCCACGTAGTTTGCAGTTAAATGTGGCGATCCGCGGGGCTGAGTGGCAAATGGCGGTAAAAGAAGCCCCGGTTACCGGTAGTCGCCTGACGTTGCTGCGGCTTGGCTTATATACCACTGCGCTCTGTATTTTGTATCTGCTCAGCCGCTTGCTGGCCGCAGTATACCGTTTACGGCACAGCCGTGATGCGCTGACCGAGAGCGAACAGCGGCTACGCAGTATTTATGACAATGTACTGGATGGCATTATCACTGTCGATCGCAGTGGCCGGATCCAAACCGCTAATAGCGCCTGTAGCCGGATCTTTGGCTACAAAGCCGACGCCTTACTAGAGCAAAAATGGACCTTTTTACTCGGCAATGCTCAGCAAGTTGAGCAGCAAATTGAACAACAGATGCAGCAGGCAAACCCGGAGCAGCAACAACTGGAATGTCAGGGTTTGCGGGCCGATGGCCAGAGCTTCGAGTTGCTGTTGTTTCATACGCCGATGCCGCAGGCGCACTATTATAAACTGCTGGTACTGCGGGATATTACCGAGCGCAAACGCATCGAGCAGCTGCAGAATGACTTTGTTGCCACTGTCAGCCATGAGCTACGCACGCCACTGACTTCAATTAATGGCGCCCTCAGCCTGGCGGTAGGTGGCGCTTTGGGCCCGTTATCGACGCAGCAGCAAAAAATGCTGGAAATAGCGCAACACAATTGCCGGCAGTTGCATCAGTTAGTTAACGACTTACTGGATTTTGAAAAACTCAGTAGCGGTAATATGCCGTTAAAAATACTGCCCTTTGACCTGTTACCGCTACTGCAGCAACTGAGCCAGCAGCTGGCAAGCAGCCAGCAGCGGCAATTCGAACTCACAGCCGATGCCGCCACTTATCCGGTGCTGGCCGACGAAGCCCGGGTGCGCCAGGTATGTCTGAATCTGCTCTCCAATGCCCTGAAATTCGCTGAGCCGGATACACCTATTACCCTGCACCTGCTAACGCATGCACAGCAGGTGGAACTACAGGTGGATGATATCGGCAAAGGGGTGCCCGCAGCCTTTGAGCCAATGCTGTTTCAGCGCTTTGCCCAGGCCGATAGTGCCAGTAGCCGTGCCCAGAGCGGCACCGGCTTGGGGCTGGCAATTAGCAAGCAGCTGATCGACAAAATGCATGGCGACATTGGCTATCAACGCCTGGCCAACGGCAGCCGCTTTTTTATCCGCTTACCGCTGGCAAGCAGCTAAAATCGGCATTTTCGGGCTAAAAATTTGCACTGCAGGGGCTTTTGTCTTAATTTGTTGGCACTTGGTTGCAAACTGCCGTGCCAGCCCCGATTTTTACGGCATACTGCAGCAGTGTAACCCGCCGCCCTGCGGTACCGAAAACAATAACTAGCCGAACTATCCACGGAGATAAGAAATGCGTAAAACCCTGCTTGCTACTGCCATTGGTGCAGTGCTGTCGCTCAGCGCCTGCTCTGACAATACAGCCCCCACTCAACAAGCTAATCAGGCTGCCGCGCCAGCCGTTGCCGAGGTAACAGTGTCTAACCCTTTCTTCAAAAAAAGCACCTTACCTTTTGAAGCACCAAATTTCGCTGAAATTAAAGATGAGCACTTCCTGCCAGCCTTTGAAGAAGGTATGAAGCAGCATATGGCTGAAGTTGAAGCCATTGCCAATAATCCGGAGCCCGCCACCTTCGAGAATACCTTTGTGGCGATGGAAAAAAGCGGTGAGCTGTTAACCCGCGTATCACGGGTGTTCTATAACCTGACCGGTACCGACAGCAACGAAGAGCGCCGCAAAATTCAAAGCGAGCTGGCGCCGCGTATGGCTGCTCACTCAGATAATATCAGCCTGAACCCGGCGTTATTCGCCCGAATCGAAAGCGTGTATAACGCCCGGAACGATCTGGGCCTGGATGCTGAATCCAAACGTCTGGTTGAAGTGTACTACGAGCGTTTTGTCCGTTCTGGTGCCAAGCTGAGCGAAGAGCAAAAAACCGCTATTCGCGCCCTGAACGAAGAACACTCTACCCTGACCAACAAGTTTGGCCAGAACTTGCTGGCGGAAACCCGCAATATCGCCGTGATCGTCGATACGGTTGAAGAGCTGGATGGTTTATCACAGGCACAAATTACTGCTGCGGCCAATGCAGCCAAAGAGCGCGGCCATGACGGTAAGTTTTTACTGAACATCACCAATACCACGCGCCAGCCAATTTTAACCTCGCTGAATAACCGCGAACTGCGCCAGCGCGTATGGGAAGCTTCAGCAAACCGCGCCCAGTCAGGTGAAAATGACAACACGGCTATCGTTGCCCGCTTAGCTCAGTTACGCGCCGAGCGCGCCAAGCTGTTAGGTTATGACAACTGGGCGGCCTACACCCTGGAAACCAATATGGCACAAACCCCGCAAGCGGTTTATGACATGTTAGGTTCTATGGTTCCGGCTGTAGTAGCCAATACCCAGCAAGAACAAGCCGCCATTCAGGCGATGATCCGCGAAAAAGGCGGTGATTTTGAAGTACAGCCGTGGGACTGGGAATACTACGCCGAGTTTGTACGTCAGGCGAAGTACGATCTGGACGAAAACGAAGTGAAAAAATACTTCGAATTTAACCGCGTATTAAAAGACGGTGCTTTCTACTACCTGAACCGTTTCTATGGTGTGCGCTTTGAGCCGCGTCCGGATCTGCCGGTTTATCACCCGGATGTGGAAGTGTATGAGGTGTTTGACGCCGACGGTAAGAGCATTGCCCTGTTCTATGCTGACTACTTTGCCCGCGAAGGCAAGCGTGGCGGTGCCTGGATGAGTTCTTTCGTTGGTCAATCACATCTGACAGGTCAGAAGCCGGTTGTGGTAAACGTGATGAATATCCCGAAAGCGCCAGAGGGTGAACCCACACTGATCAGCTATGACCACACTACCACCATTTTCCACGAACTGGGCCACGGTGTGCATGGTATCTTCTCTAACGTGAAGTACCCAACGCTGGCAATGACCGCCGTATCACGCGATTTCGTTGAATTCCCGTCAACCTTCGAAGAAGATTGGGCGCAACATCCGGAAATTCTGGCTAACTATGCCAAGCACTACCAGACTGGCGAAGCCATTCCGGCCGATCTGCTGGATAAAGTTATGCGGTCACGCAGCTTTAACCAGGGTTTCGATACGCTGGAGTATATCTCTGCGGCCCTGTTGGATATGGACTGGCATACGCTGAGCGCCGATGCCCCGCTGCAGGATCCAAAAGCCTTTGAAGCGGCCTCGCTGAAAAAGCATGGTGTGGATCTGAACGCAGTACCGCCGCGCTATAAAACTAACTTCTTCTCACACTCTATGGGTGGCGGCTACTCAGCCGGTTACTATGCCTATATGTGGAGCGAGATCCTGGCCGCTGACGCCTTTGCCCATGTGCAGAAGAATGGCGGTCTGACCCGTGAGAACGGTGATCACTACCGCAAGAACATTCTGGCAGTGGGTAACTCACGGCCAACTATGGAGTCTTACAAAGCCTTCCGTGGTCAGGAACCTACTACCGATGCGCTGTTAATCCGTCGCGGCCTGAAAACCAAGATTGATTAATACCCCGCCTAAACCGCAGCATTGCGCTGCGGTTTAGCACAATAAAAAAAGCCTCAACTGAGGCTTTTTTTATTGGCTGTAAGCTTAGCCGTTAATCGCCGGCCAGCTGCATCTGACTGACCAGCACTGAACCGGTGTGCACGCCACCACGGCGATCCACGTCGTTACCTACCGCCACGATATTCATAAAAATATCCTTCAGGTTACCGGCAATGGTCACTTCGGCGACCGGGAACTGGATTTCACCATGTTCAACCCAGAAGCCACTGGCGCCCCGTGAATAATCGCCGGTGACGGTATTCACGCCCTGCCCCATCAGCTCGGTTACCAGCAGGCCTTTACCCATTTGCCGGCACAGGGCCAACAGATCCTCGTTGCCATGTTGCACCAGCCAGTTGTGAATACCACCGGCATGGCCGGTACTGGCCATGCCCAGTTTGCGCGCCGAATAACTGGTGGTCAGATAGGTGGTCAATCTGCCCTGCTCAATCACCGCCAGATCGCGGGTTTTTACCCCCTCGCTGTCAAAGGGGCTGGAGGCCAGCGCCTGGTTTAAATGCGGTTTTTCCAGAATCGTCAGACCCGGCGCCATAATTTGCTGGCCCACTTTGTCCAGTAAAAAACTGGACTTGCGGTAGATACTGCCGCCACTGATCGCCGATACCAGGTGACCAAACAACGAGCTGGCAATATCGGCGCGGAACAATACCGGTACTTTCTGGGTTGGGACTTTCCACGGTTGCAGCCTGGCAACAGTTTCCCGTGCCGCTTCACGGCCCACCTGACGTGGGTCCAGCAAATCGGCATAACGACGGGCCACGGTATAGCTGTAGTCGCGCTGCATATCGTCGCCGGCTTCGCCAATTACCACACAACTAAAGCTGTGGCGCGAGCTGGGATAGCCCACCAGCTGGCCATGACTGTTACCATAGACTTTCAGGCCTTGATGGGTTGAAAACGAGGCGCCTTCTGAGTTGGTGATCCGGCTATCTTCGGCAAAGGCCGCTTCTTCTGCCGCTGCACACAGCACTATGGCCTGCTCGGTGCTGATGCTATCCGGGTAATATAGATCCAATTCCGGCGGGTTAAATTCCAGCCAGCTGGCGTCTGCCACGCCGGCATGCGGATCTTCAGAGGTATAGCGGGCAATATCAGCCGCCGCTTCTACTGTGCGTTTTAATGCCTGCGGGCTTAGATCCGCTGTAGAGGCCGAGCCTTTACGCTGCCCGAAATATAAACTGATGCCAAGGCCACCGTCCTGATTAAATTCAACGGTCTCCACCTCACCATGGCGGGTTTCGACACTCAGGCCCCGGGTGCGGCTCATTGAGGCTTCAGCACTGCTGGCCCCGAGTTTTTTCGCATGCGCCAGCACCTGGCTAACGGCTTCTTTTACTTCGGCGATTTCTTGCTGAATAGCGGTTTGCTGCATCTTATTCGAACCTTCTCACGTTATCTGCCTAGCTTACCATAGTCCGCTGAGGGCTGCTGCCCATGTCTGCAGCTTTAGTGATATACTAGTTGTAGACAAGTGATATAGAAGCCACAGCATGACAGATACAGAATTTAAATACGGTGACAGCAAATGGCTGGAACAACCGGAGCATATCAGTAAAAGCCAGGTTAAGCGCGAGATGCACGCGCTGCAGGCCTTAGGCGCTGAGCTGGTGGCATTAAGCCCGGCGGCCCGCGCCAAGTTGCCGCTGGATGAGGAATTAAAAGACGCACTGGAGCTGGCCGATAAGCTGGCGAATAAACGCGAAGCCTTACGCCGGCATATGCAGTTTATTGGCCGTCTGATGCGTGAGCGTGAAGATGAACTGGAGCCGATTGAACAGGCACTGGCGATTATCCGCAACACCAACCAGGCAGCAACGCGACAGTTTCATAAGGTCGAAACCTGGCGCGATCGTCTGCTGGCCGAAGCCGATGCTGTAACCGACTTTATTGCCGAATATCCGGATGTTGACGTACAGCAGCTGCGCCAGCTGATCCGCAATAGCAAGAAAGAGCAGGAAAAGCAGCAGCCGCCTAAGTCCTACCGTGAGTTGTTTCAACTGATTAAACCACTGATTATTCAGGACTAGCCTGAATTACCCCTGCGGCAGCTGACCACTATCCCGCGCCAGCTGCCAGCGGGACCTGTTTTCCGACCACCTGGCGTTAGCAGCCCCCCTTGATACATCAGATTTAGCGCTTTGTCGCTCTGCTGACATAAAAGCAGCGCTAATTTTGTATTCGCTTATAAATCGTCTACTTTTATAACAGACACTTAGAATAATGTTCTGTTATCAGGAAACCTTTTATGGCCACCAAAAGACCCAGCACGACGCCTACCGTAGAACCCCTCGAAGATGAAATTATTGCCGTGCGCCCCGCAGTCAGTAACAAACCTGCCCGTGTTGGTAATGAACGCTATATGTATTTTACTGAGCGGGATCTGAACCGCATTTTGAGTAACCTCGATGGTTTACGCCAAACGGTTTTTCCCGGCAGTACCGCAGAGCATGAGCTTAACGCGCAAAAGCAACCGCACTTTCCATCAGTGTGCTTAATTGGTCTGGGCCGTTGTGGCTCTAATATCGCGTTGGATGTCGCTTCCCTGGTTTACAACGCGCGCAATTTCTATCTGCACGAATTTAACAGCCAGGAAAAACAAACCCGCGAGCAGGAGATCCGGCCGATGCGCTGGATCAAGCGCAGCCTGCATTTTAAAAACTCCAATATTTTGAAACCGGTATTTTTGATTGAGCCTTTGGTGATGCTGGGAGATCTGGATAAAGATATTGAAGGGCGGATCCGCTTTTCCAACCGCGCCGAAACCAGTGGTTTTTTACGCGATTATACCAAGATGAAAATTATGGATCTGTCTGAGGTGCATGCCGGTGGCGCCGGTAATGCGCCGATCCTCGGTCAGTATCTGGCTAAGATTATCCTGAACAAAGATACCCAGCGTTTTTCCAATGCCGACTGGAAATTTATTCACTCTTACCTGATCGACTCCTGCGGCATTAAGGCCAACCAATCGCGGCTGTATTTTTATATTTTCAGCGCCGGCGGTGGTACCGGTTCGGGTATGGCATCAGAATTTGGTCTGGCCCAGCAATATGCCTATATGAGTAAAACCTTCGACACCCGCTCCCTGCCGGAAAATGAAGAGAACCGCGGCCACTCCTTTGTATTTGAACCGATCTTTACCAGTGGCATCTGTATTCTGCCGAATATCTCCGATCATGGTGTCGAAATGTCCGAAGCCCTGCATATCAATGCCGGGCGCTTGCTGTGTAAATATCTGGCGGAAGAATGGGACTTTTCCTACAACTTTGATCAGGACGAAAAGAGCGACGCCAGTGCCATGCACCGCATCCGGCCATGGAATGCTATGATGCTGATTTCAAATGACATTATGCGCTATGCTGAAGAAACAGATGACGGCGACATCCAGCATATTGATGTCAGTACTATGGAGAAGTACGCCAACCAATATATCTCGCAGCAGATCTTTAATATTCTGACCGCGCAGGCGGTCACCACTGATTATGATGAAAACTATTTCCGCCGCGCCGGTATTGATATTGGCGAAACCATCCGGCTGGATGCCAATGACCTCTTTATGAGTCTGGCCGGGCCGGTGGCCGTGGCCTATGCGGAGTCGGTGATGCCGGGTGATCTCAGCGCCACCGAGAAACTGAAGCTGTTTGAGAAGCAAGCCACCCCGGGCCTGGATATTGATGACTTATTCTTCCGCTCTATTGATCTGCCGCATTTTAATAAGATCACCCAGGCCATTGAGGGGATCAGCCTGCTACCGATCGAATCGACCCGCTACCGTGAAATCCTAGCCAAATATAAGGCTAACGGCTACAACGCCAGCGATATAAAAGATCTGCACTTTTTTAATAACTGCTCCTCGGTAGTGTCCATTGTGTCCTTACCCAAGGACTACAAACTGTCCTATATGGATTTAAACAAACTAAAGTCTCATCTGAACAGTTTATTCCCGAATACCACGCTAAAACGCTATGCGCTGGTTATTGGTGCCTCAGCCAATATATCGCTAACCACGCTAATAGTGAAGAGCCCCTGCTTAAGTGATGATTTTTTAACTCTGATTGCCGCCTATATCAAACGCTGCTTCGCGGTAGATAACTATCGCTTCGATGAAAAGCTTGATGAAGCCATGCTCGACTTTATCCGCAGTGAGCAGTTTGATGAAGGTCTGCTTGATAGCATGCTGCACGAGTTTGAAAACCCGGCCAAGATCCTGGATACCAACTGGTATGCAATTAAACCGATGTATGAGAAAAAGTACCGTGAGCTGATTAATAACAAAGATAAGTTTGTTTCAATTAACGATATCCGCTTATCACGCGACAGCGTAAAGAAAGCCATTAAATACCTGCGGGAGATCTACCGGCATAAGATCAGTAAAACCCGGGTTATTTCACTGTATCAGCAAAGCAGCCAAGCCGACTAGAACGCATCTGCTGTCAGAAAACCGAAAGGCCGCTTAGCGGCCTTTCTTACTTGCTATCACTCAACCTGCCGTGCCGGACTTTGGCGCTGGCAAGGCTGAAGAAGCTTAGCAGACTTTGGTTAACCAGCCGTGCGTATCGGCAGCCTTGCCCCACTGAATATCGTTCAGAGCCTGACGTAAACTGGCGGTGGTGGTACCGGCCACACCACCACCTACTGCATAGTCATGGCCATTATGCATTAAGGTGCCGACCGGCGTTAATACTGCCGCCGTGCCGGATAAGGCCGCTTCCGCGCCCGGCTTCACGGCACGCTCTAACAGCTCATCGACCGTCAGTTCGCGCTCAGAGACCTTCATACCCCGATCGCGCGCCAGCGTCAGGATCGAATCACGGGTGACGCCGTGCAGGAAACTGGCATCCAGCGCCTTGGTAATAATTTCGTTGCCATCGATCAGCAGGAAGTTGGCTGCACCGGTTTCCTGCACATCGCCATTAGGGCAGAACAGCACCTGATCGGCCTGTACCGCAGCACGCGCTTTCATAATCGGCTGCAGCGCACTGGCGTAGTTACCGCCACTTTTCACCATCCCCATATGGGGCGCACAACGGGCATTGTCTTCCAGCAATAAGCGCAGAGGCTTAGCACCACCGGCAAAGTAGTCGCCAACCGGCGATAACAGTACATACAGCAGCGAACTCAGGCTGGGCGCCGCTGCCTTACCAATAGAGGCTTCGGTACCGATATGGGTTGGCCGGATATACATAGAACCAGGTGGATTAGGTACGTCAGCGGCATAACGCTTAACAATATCCAGAATCATCTGCCGCAGCATAGCAGCATCAACCTGTGGCAGCGCCAGCAGTTCACTGCTTTGCTGCAAGCGGGCGACGTTTTTGTCCATCCGGAAAATATGGATGCTGCCATCGCTATGACGAAAGGCTTTCAAGCCTTCAAAACAGGTACTGGCATAATGCAGCACATGGGCACCGGGGTGCAGGCTGATACTGTTTACCGGCACCAGTGCCGGCTCACTCCACTGATTATTACTATATTCCGCTAACATCATTTCAGCGGTAAACACGGTTCCGAATGCTGCCATTTTGATTTCCTGCTGTAGAGTAACAGGCCGGTTGCGCACCAGCCTTTGATCTTATTGTAAGTTAACTTAGCGACGTTACTGGGTACCACCCACCGTCATGGCATCCAGCTTCAGGGTGGGCTGACCCACGCCAACCGGCACGCTCTGACCTTGCTTGCCACAGACGCCAACACCGCTGTCGAGTTTCATATCATTGCCGACCATCGACACCTGCTGCATTGCCTCAGGGCCATTGCCAATTAAGGTAGCCCCCTTGATCGGCGCAGTGATCTTGCCGTCTTCAATCAGATAGGCTTCAGAAGCCGAGAACACAAACTTACCGGAGGTAATATCGACCTGGCCGCCACCAAAGTTCGGCGCATAGATGCCTTTTTTAACACTGGCGATAATCTCTTCCGGCGCATAGTCACCGGCCAGCATATAGGTATTGGTCATCCGCGGCATCGGCAGATGCGCAAAGGACTCACGGCGGCCATTACCGGTAGGGGCTACCCCCATCAGCATCGCATTATGCTTATCCTGAATGTAACCTTTGAGTACCCCTTTTTCGATCAGCACATTGTAGGCGCTGGGGGTGCCCTCATCATCAATATTTAAGGAGCCGCGACGGCCACTCAGGGTGCCATCGTCGACGATAGTACAGTGTTTCGACGCCACCTGCTGACCAATCCGACCACTAAAGGTAGATGAGCCTTTGCGGTTAAAGTCGCCTTCCAACCCGTGCCCGACAGCTTCATGCAGTAATACGCCTGGCCAACCGGCTCCCAGCACCACCGGCATGGTACCGGCCGGGGCATCAATAGCGGTCAGATTCACCTGCGCCATCCGCACGGCATCACGCGCATAGTGCTGCCAGCGTGGCTGACCATCAACATCGGCACTGAAGTACTGATAATCGGTGCGGGCGCCGCCACCGGCACTACCGCGCTCACGCCGGCCGTCCTGTACCAGTAACACTGAGCAATTTAAGCGTACCAAAGGCCGGATATCGGTAGCGAAGGTGCCATCACTGGCCGCTACCAGCACTTCTTCGTACACGCCGGTTAAGCTGACCATTACTTGCTCTGCCCGGCTGTCCAGGCTGCGGATATAGGCTTCAATCTGATGCAACAGCGCAACCTTTTCCGTATTGCTCAGGCTTTGTAATGGCTCACAGGGCAGATAGATCTTGCTGTTACCACTTTTACTAAAGGTTTTTACACTACCCTGCTGGCCCTGTGCCGCTATGCCACGGGCTGCGCCGGCGGCCTGCATCAAGGCATCGCGGTTAATGCTATCGGCGTAGGCAAAACCGGTTTTTTCACCGCTGATCGCCCGTACCCCAACGCCACGCTCAATATTAAAGGAGCCGTCTTTAACCAGGCCATCTTCCAGCACCCAGGATTCATGCACGCTGGACTGAAAATATAAATCGGCATAATCGAGCTGATGCGCAAACAAAAAGCCCAACGTCTGCTCCAGATCGCGGGCGCTTAGCTCAGAGGCTTGGATCAGGTTTTGTTCTACTGCATTCATGGTTTCAGCTCACTGTTAAAACGGTTATGAAGTTTTACCGGCATTTTCTGCGCCAGTTGCTGACAGTCGGTTAAATCGACCTCAACACTGATCACACCGACCTCGCTGCCGGCATCGGCCAACACCTCACCCCAGGGGTCGATAATCAGGCTATGGCCATAGGTTTCCCGGCCATTGGCATGCACACCGGTTTGACCGGGAGCAATAACAAAGCATTGGTTCTCAATGGCTCTGGCCCGCAGCAAGGTATGCCAGTGTGCGGCGCCGGTCGGCCGGGTAAAAGCCGAGGGTACAGCCAGCACATTCATCCCCAGCGCTGCCAGTTGCTGCGCCAGACCAGCAAAGCGTACATCATAGCATATCGTCATGCCGAGTTTCAGGCTGCCCTGCTGACTTAAGGTGACTTTATTCCCCGGCATGGTACTGGCGGATTCGCGATAACTACCGGTACTGTCGGCAACCGCCACATCAAACAGATGTAATTTCTGATAATCGGCCAGTAAGCGGCCATCCGGCCCGAATAACAGGCTACTGGCATAAAAGCGCTGCGGATCCGGACTAGAAGTGGGCATGCTACCAGCCAACAGATACAGTTGATGCGCCTTGGCCAGTGCCGCAGCTTGCTGTTGCAGGAGCCCTTCACCCAAAGGTGCCTGAAACTGCCGTTGCAGCTGTTCGCCCCCACCAAATACCGCAAAGCACTCAGGCAGTACCACCAGATGTTGTTGCGCTTTAGGCAAGGTCGCGAGTAACGCGGCAACCTGAGCAAAATTGCTGGCAGGATCGGGCTGGCTGTTTAACTGCAGCGCGGATAAGCGCCAGCGGCTGTCGTTAGGCTCAGAGTAAGGGCTGGCGGCTATCATCTTGACGATTCTCAGGTTGGGCTATCCGCACCGGCACCGGAACTTCCGTACTATGGCGGTTGACTTCGGTCACCACCGGCTTGTCAAAGCTACCGGTCACGGTAAAGTTAATACGGGAGATCACTTCAGCCGACTGAAACACTTCATCCAGTGCCAGCGCCGCCAGTCCGGTGGCCGGATTGACCATCCAGGCAATAATCACCGGCAAACTGGAGGTGACTTTCGGCGAGAACGACACCTGATAATCTATCTGCCGCTTAACCAGATCGGCGTAGCCCTGCAGCTGCATATTGCCCGGCACACCATCGATCAGAAAATCACTGGTTTGTGCCACCCCCTGGTCCAGACTCAGGTTGCCGGTCATCCGGTTATAGAAAAAGCCTTTGGCGAACACATCGCGAAAATCCAGCCGCAGTTTACGCAGTAGCGAGTTTAAGCTAAAAATTGAGAATAAGCGGGCGCCCTGATCACTGACCTCGGTTAGCGAACCTTCGCCGAGGGCAAATTTCACCTGCCCCTGTAAGCTTTTTAACCGGAACTGCTGTGGAGCCCCCTGCCAGCCAAGCTGAAACTCCAGCTCACTGCGGCTGCCGCTGATGGCAGTAGTCAGCTCATACTCGGTGAGTAAGGCGCCAAGATTCGGGCTGCTGAAATTACCGCTAAACTGACTGCGTCCCAGGTCTGCATCGGGTTGCCAGTCGCCCTGTAACACAAAGCGATTGCCTTTATAATCTGAGATCAGTTCGGTTAACTGCCAGTTCTGGCCAGTGCCAGCGGCCTGAAGCGCCACCTTACCAAAACGATAAGGTCCGACCGAGCAGTCATTACAACTCAGTCGCAGCGGGACCATCTCCGTCAACCAGGACTGGGCAGCCAGCTCGGCTTCGGGCTCGGCCATAGCCACCGCAGTTTCCTGTGTTGTCGCAGCTTTATCCGCTAAAGGTAAATGCAGGTAGTCGAGCTGTACCTGGATGCCGTCTGTCTGCCAGGCATGAGAAAATTGCCAGCGGCTGGCCAGTTCAGCCCCATTTAACTGCAACTGCCAACCTTTGCTGTCGTTGGTTAAGTCAAATACTGTATTAGTCAGCGCCAGTTGCTGTGGTAATTGCACTGTTTCAATCCGCCCCCGCACCCGCTGCAATGGCGGCAGTAGCGAGGACTCGCTGCGGCTGCTTAGCATAGGTTGCAACAATTCAAACCAGGGCACCAATTCTGCCTGTGCCAGTTTGACTTCAATACTAAAGTCCGGCTGACTTAAATTGGCTTTACTATCCCCTAAGACAAGCTGCGCCCGTTCGAAGCGACCGGTCTGATGGCTAAGTTGCGCCTGAAAATCCAATAACTGCGGGTAATTGAGCGCCAGATAACTTTGTTCAGCATTACCATTGGCCAGTAGATAGAGTTTTCCAGCCTGCCCCAATGGTTTTTGATAGGGTACCGGCAAGGCTAAGGCCATCAGACCAAGATCGGCCTCCAGTGAGGCCTGATAACTGAATCCCTGCTCAGGCAGTACCAAGGCCAGTTGCAACTGCCAATCGGCAGCCCCACGCAACAGTTCGCTTTGCTCTAATGCTAACAGGGTATTTAAGCTTGCCGCCGGCGCCTGACCTTGCCAGTTCATCGCCAGCTGATAGCCATCGACTGCCATAGCTCCGTTAAAACTGGCCTGCACCGGTAGCCCCAGATAATCAAATGTCAGCCCTTCTCCCCGCAACTGCTCATTTCGGAAATGTACCCGACCATTCAACGCATTTAACTGCATGGCAGGCGCTTGTATATTCGCCTGCACCGCCAATAATTCGGCGACGCCACTGGCCACCACGCTTGGCTCGGTCAGGCTAATTTCCAACAAGAGTTCACCGCGCACCGGGCCGGCTAACCCCAAATGCTGCAGAGTCTTACCAAGGCTGTCATGCAACGACGATTCCAGCATTAATTCGGTTAAAGCGCTGCTATCCAGTTCCGTATCAAGCCGGATATCGAGTTGTTCAGCATGCCGCAGATCCGGGATATGCGCCGTTACCGGATCAGTAAGCGGTAATAAGCCGAGATAACCTTGCTGGCCCTCGATTAGCATAGCGGCATTATCGAACCAGAGTTCAGCATGCAGTTCGGTTAGTGCCGGCCAGTCTTCCGCAAAACGGAAGGTACTGTCGTTAATACCGGCATAAACCTGGAAATGCCCATCAGCGGCACTAAAAGGATAGTCGGCAAAGGCGCCTTGCCAGAGCACTGTGGCCTGCTGCACCTGTCCGGATTCTATAGCACTGCTCAGATAATCACGGGTGCGGGCCGGCATATAGCGCTGCGGATAGTATTGCTGAGCCTTAGCCGCATCCAGACCCGTTAATTGTGCCAGTAATGCCAGCTCAGGTTGCTCGGCCAGCAGCAAGCTGGCCTGGGCAGCAAATTGGAAATCTGCCATCTGCAGCTGCAGCATAGGGATCTGTATGCGCCAGCCTGAGATGGTCTGCCGGGCCAGCAATTGCAGCTGTAATTGGTCGTAGTCCCAATTGTCATTAAACAAACCGTCCCAGCTCAATTGTTGTTGCTCACCGCTAATCCCGATCCAGATTTGTTCTGCGGTCGCTGCCAGCCGGACATCTAACGCCTGCACCCCGGGAATATCGGCCACAGCACGGCTACTCAGCTGTTCAATCTGGCCTGTCAGTTGCCATTGTTCGCGGTTAAAGCGGCTTTGCAGTTTACGCAAGTAGCCCGTTGGCTGATGTGCCAGGATGGCCTGTAATAGCTGATGGTCCTCTGCCAATAACTGGGCAAGAGGTTCCAGTGCCGCTAACGGAAAATCTTGCAGCGTAGCCAAATAGTCCGCACCATCACGGCTTAGCTGCAGTTGTAAGCCAGGCCAGCTATCATCCAGATCTGCCAGCGTCAGTGCCGTTGATAACAATTGCCAGCCGCCATCGACTGGTGTCCAGAGCAACTGACCGGGTCCCAGCCTGACACTATGTTGCTGACCGGCTCTCTGCCAATGCAGACTGTTATCTGCTAATTCCAGTTGCAGTCGGCTAAACTGGCCGGCACTGATATCAGCCCAGGCCCGAAAGTTAACGGCCGCTTTTTGCAGGCGGCTACTCTGCGGAATATATTGAGCAAACCAGGGCAGCACATCCAGATCAGCGCTTTCGAGGTAAAGCTGGCCCTGCGCCTGCTGCAGCTCTGCTCCCTGAAAGTCGAGGATAAAGTTGATGGTATTCGACGTGACCCCTACTATCGCGAGTTCACCGCGGCCCTGATGCCGATCACCAGCATTACGCCAGTCCAGATGCCGGATTTGCAAGATCTGCGCGGGATGTTCGCTACTTACCAGCACCAATTCGCTGTCAGATAATGAGAATGCCTTGAGCTGCCTGAAAAATAGCTGCTCCAACGCCGGCAATGTCAGGTCAGGCCCGGAGCCGGCATTAGGTAACGCAAACAGCTTATCCGCATCCAGCTCATAACGGGCACCGGTAAGCTCGAAACGTTCCGCCGATAACTTAAGACTGAGTAAGGTTTTCCAAAAATCCAGCTGAATCGAGGTTTGCTTAATACTGAGTGGCTTAGCCTCAGCGTGTTGGATCCTAAGCTCCTGCAACAGTAACGCCGGCCCGGTGCCACGCCAACCGGCCGACAGCTGGCCGATCGAAACCGTAGCACCCAGTTGCTGGCTGAGTACCTGCTCGAACTGTTGTTTGTAGCTGTCGGCATAGGGTAGCGTTAAACGCAACACCGATACCACTGTTGCCAGTAATACCAGGCAGAGCGCCAGTACCACCCACAGCTTATGCAAACAGTAAAAGCACAGCGGTTTAATTTGCACTACATCATTACCACGTCGAACTGCTCCTGGGTGTACATAGGTTCAGTTTGAATACTAATTTGTTTACCAATAAATACCTGTAACTCTGCCAGACTGTGAAACTCGTCAGTAGTCAGCGCATCTCTGACAATCGGCGACACATAGACCACAAATTTATCTGCTGAGTAGGCCCGGTTAACCCGTACAATTTCGCGTAGAATTTCAAAACAGACGGTTTCTACGGTTTTTAACGAACCACGGCCCTTACATACTGGACACTCAGAACAGAGGATATGTTCCAGACTTTCGCGGGTTCTTTTGCGAGTCATTTCCACCAGCCCCAGTGCAGAGAAACCATGAATATTGGTTTTCGCTCTGTCCCTGGCAAGTGCCAGCTCCAGGCTGTGAAATACCCGGCGCTTATGTTCCTCGTTCTGCATATCGATAAAATCGATAATAATAATACCGCCGAGGTTGCGCAGCCTTAGTTGCCGCGCGATGGCCTGAGTAGCCTCGGTATTGGTATTGAAGATAGTCTCGTCCAGATTACGGTGGCCGACAAAGGCTCCGGTATTAACGTCGATGGTGGTCATTGCCTCAGTCTGATCAATCATCAGATAGCCACCACTTTTCAGCGGCACCTTACGCTCCAGTGCGCGCTGAATTTCATTTTCGACATCAAACAAATCAAAAATCGGCCGCTCTCCGGGATAGTATTCCAGCAGCGGGATAATTTGCGGCATAAACTCTTCGCAAAAGGCCGTCAGTTGCTGAAAGGTAAGTTTTGAATCAACCCGTACCCGCTCCAGCTCAGTACCGACGAAATCACGCAGAATACGATAGCTCAGGCTAAGGTCTTCATAGACAACGCCTTCTTTGCGGGTGTTTTTCTTGCGCTTTAATACTTTGCTCCAGAGCTTTTTCAGGAATTTGGCATCCTGGATCAGTTCGTCCTCAGCGGCTCCTTCCGCAGCCGTACGCACGATAAAGCCGCCGCTGTCATCAACACACTTGCCAACGATCTCTTTCAGGCGCTGCCGCTCCGACTCAGACTCCAGTCGCTGTGATACGCCGACATGGGCACTGTCGGGCATAAATACCAGATGACGTGACGGCAAGGTAATGTCGGTGGTTAGGCGTGCGCCCTTGGTCCCCAGCGGATCCTTCACCACCTGTACCAGCAAGTACTGTCCTTCCCGCACCAGTACCCGGATATCCTTACTGACCGCCGGCTTGGCATCCAGTTCGCCCACTTCATTGTGCTGTACGATATCTGAGGCATGCAGGAAGGCCGCTTTATCCAGCCCGATATCGACAAAGGCAGCCTGCATTCCAGGTAATACCCGGCTGACTTTACCGACATAAATATTGCCTACTAAGCCACGCCGGGCTTGCCGCTCGATATGCAGCTCCTGCAGTACCCCGTTCTCAATTAACGCAACCCGTGTTTCAGTTGGGGTAACGTTAATTAATAACTCTGCACTCATGCTGACCTCCGCAATTGTTGTATCAGGCGCTCGGTTTCACAAAGTGGCAATCCGACTACGCCGGTGTAACTGCCATGGATTTTCTCGACAAAGCGCGCGGCCAGTCCCTGAATACCATAACCACCGGCTTTATCTGCCGGTTCACCGCTCTGCCAGTAAGCGTCCAGCTCAGTATCGCTTAGCGGTCTTAACCAGACTTCGGTAGTACTCAGTGCCTGTAATTGTTGCCCGGCACTGATAATGGCCACAGCGGTAAGTACCTGATGGCTACGGCCACTCAGTTGCCGCAGCATTTGCATAAAGTGGGCTTTAGATTCAGGCTTGCCCAGAATTTGCTTATCTAAGATCACGCTGGTATCAGCACCCAATACCGGTAACTGCCAGTTCAGTTTATTGGCACCCGCCTGGGCCTTTTGCAATGCCAGCCGGCTGACGTAGCTCGCCGGCTCCTCGCCGGCTAACACTGATTCATCAATATCAGCACTGACCAGAGTAAAGTTGACAGGCAGTTGCGCCAACAATTCGCGGCGTCTGGGTGAAGCAGAGGCAAGAGCAATATCGGGATACATTATTGGATCTTCAGTTGACGACGATAGCGGCGTAACAGCCAGAACAACCAGGGCCAGGCCAACATACCGGTTAGCACGGGCCACAGGTAGCCGGGTCGGAAATTTACCCCGGTCAGGAAGTGACTTAACCAGAATAACAGTAATTGATACAGCGCCAGAAACATTGCAACCAGCAAGGCTTGCTGTAGCATCGAAAAGTTACGGATTTTCAGGTAATTTGCCGCGACGATAAAGCTGACAACCGAAAACGCCAGCGCATTAACGCCGAGTACGGTGCCGACCAGAATGTCTGTTAAAAAACCGACCACAAAGGCGGTGCCAATACTGACTCTGCGCGGTAAGGCCAGGGTCCAATAAATGATCACTAATAAGGCCCAATCCGGGCGGAATAACGTCATCTGATAAGGCAGCGGAATAATGGTCAGCAACAGCGCAGCCAGTAAACTCAAATAGATAAATCCTAAACCTTGTGACTGCCGCATCAGGGTTGTTCCTCCGCTTGTCGCACTGCCTCAACCTGAGACCCCGGAGACAGAATCAATACGTGCTTAATCCGATCCAACTTGGCATAAGGGCGCGCCTGCACACTGATAAATGGCTGGCTGTCGTCACGACTAACACTGACCACCTCGGCCACCGGATAACCTTCCGGAAAGCGGCCATCCAGGCCTGAGGTTAGTAAACGATCACCTTCGCGGATATCGGTACTTAGCGGCAGATGAATCAACCGCAGCTGATCCCACTGCCCGATACCCTCGGCGACAGTGCGGATCCCGGTGCGTTCTGCGCGTAGCGAGATAGCATGAGTGTTATCTGAGATCAGGATGGCGCGGCTGCTGGTTGGGGTAACGCTGATAATCTGCCCGACGACGCCTTTATCATCAATCAGCGGATAGTGGACGGCAACACCGTCATTACTGCCTTTATTCAGTACCACCTGGTGCGAAAACGGATGACTGTAAACGGCCAGCACCTCAGCAATCAAACGCTGGCCTTCCACCACTGGCGCCGATCCGAGTAACGCCCGCAACTTATTATTTTCCAGCTGCAGAAAATTCAATAACTGCAGTTGGGCATCCAGTTGCAACAACCGGGCTTTTAATGCGGCATTTTCCTGCAGTAATTGTTGCTGTGACATCAGTTGCTCTGAGGCAGTGGTGATCACACTTTCCGGTAAACTGGCGGCGTAAAAAAGTGGGCTGACCGCTGAGGTCAGATAACTGCGAAGCTGGGTGGCACTATCCGTGTAACGGTCGACGAACATCAGCCCGATACTGCAGGCTACCGCTAAAACTAAACGCAGCCCGAGTGCCGGGCCGCGTGCAAAAAAATCATTCATGTAAGTCTCAGAAAGTGAGAAACCTCTTTACTCGTAGCTGAACACATCACCACCGTGCATGTCGATCATTTCCAGTGCCTTACCACCACCGCGGGCCACACAGGTTAAAGGATCATCAGCAACCACCACCGGAATGCCGGTTTCTTCCATTAACAAGCGGTCTAAATCACGTAGCAGTGCACCACCACCGGTTAATACCATACCACGCTCAGAAATATCTGATGCCAGCTCAGGCGGTGATTGCTCCAGCGCCACCATAACTGCACTGACGATACCCGCCAGCGGCTCTTGCAACGCTTCCAGGATCTCGTTGCTGGTCATCGTAAAGCTGCGTGGCACCCCTTCCGCCAGGTTACGGCCACGAACTTCAATCTCCAACACATCATCACTTGGGTAGGCAGAGCCAATTTCTGTTTTAATGCGCTCAGCAGTGGCTTCACCGATCAAGATGCCGTAGTTGCGACGGATATAGTTAACAATAGCATCATCAAACTTATCGCCACCAATCCGCACTGAGGAGGAATACACCACACCGTTTAACGAGATAATGGCAACTTCAGTGGTACCACCACCGATATCCACCACCATAGAGCCTGTTGCTTCCGATACTGGCAAGCCGGCACCGATAGCGGCGGCCATTGGCTCATCAATCAGATACACTTCGCGGGCACCTGCCCCCTGGGCTGATTCACGGATTGCACGGCGCTCTACCTGAGTAGAACCACAAGGTACACAGACCAGCACCCGTGGGCTTGGCCGTAAGAAACTGTTACTGTGCGCCTGACGGATAAAATGTTGTAACATTTTTTCGGTAACGTAGAAGTCAGCGATAACACCGTCTTTCATCGGCCGGATCGCTTTGATATTGCCAGGAGTACGACCCAGCATCCGCTTAGCGGCATGGCCAACGGCAGCGACACTTTTCGGCCCACCCGCTCTTTCCTGACGGATTGCGACAACAGAAGGTTCGTTTAATACGATCCCCTGGTCTTTAACGTAAATCAGTGTATTAGCTGTACCAAGGTCGATGGACAGATCGTTGGAAAAAATACCGCGCAATTTATTAAACATGGGGAAGGTGGATCCTTTTAACGACATCCGGCTACACCGGCCTGAGCGCTGGCAGCAGGAAAAATTTTATACGAAATTATGGCTATTCTAAGTAAGTCTCCGCCAAGAAAATAGCTTTTTGTCAGTTTTTTACCAAATATACGCAAACAACTGCAAGATGCGGGTTATACAGCTTGCCTCGATGTAAAAAACTGTCAGGTTGCAAACTGACAGCCCGCATCATACCGGCCGCCGCTATCTCATTTTTTTCCGCTCACCGCTGTTGTAGATCGTTATAATAACGTCGGCTTTCCTCTGAGCAATCTTGAATGGCGTCCTTACCGACAGCGACTTATCATTGGCAACGCCTGCCTATTCCAATGGGGCAGGATAACACACCTCAACTCTGGATCTGTACCTTGCAGGCACCAGTTGCAGAAGTTGCCGGGAATAAGTGGCTGAAGCTACACTCCGCCATCCAACAACGCAAACCCGGACAAGGCATGCTCAGCTTCGGTGGTGCCTTCTCCAACCATCTTGTCGCTTTGGCAGCTGCCGGCCAGCACTACCACTTTCCGACTATAGGACTGGTCAGAACCGAGCAACTCGACACGCATAATCCAACTTTAAGGCGCTGTCGGGAACTCGGCATGCAGCTGATTGCCCTCGACCGGATAAGCTATAGACAACAGCAACAACCAGAGTTCCTTGCCCGGCTAAAAATAACCTATCCGGAATATTTGATTCTGCCAGAAGGTGGCAGTGACCTTGCCGGGGCGGAAGGTGTGGCGCAGTTACCGCTATTACAAACACCCGCCGGCGACGCCGATCTGTTGTGCTGTGCTACCGCCAGTGGCGGCACCCTGGCAGGTTTAATCCAGCGCTACCCCGAAGTACGCTGCTTAGGTTTGCCAGTGGTCAAAGACGCATCTTTAGCAGATCGTATTAAGCAGTGTTTACCGCCGACATCGTCTTATCAGAATTGGCAACTGGCCGAGGCAAATTCGGCCTATGGCAAAGTAAGTGCTGAGCTGGTGGCATTCTGCTGTCAGCTAAAGCAACACTATCAGCTTACTACTGAACCTATCTATACCGGTAAGGCACTGCAGCTGTTATGCAAACTACTGCAAACGGGCTCTTTAAGCGGTGTAAAGCGTATTGCTTTTTTCCATACCGGCGGCTTGCAGGGTTTGCACGGACTTTACTACCGGCGCTTACTCACTGAAGCACAGTACCGGCTGTTGTTAAGCTGAACGCAGTGATTGATATGGTTGCGATGGCTCGCTGTGATAAGTCTTTGGTGGCGTTTGGCTTAATCTTTTCTATCACTATCGCAGAATGACTCCGGTACGGCGGACGTACCGGAGTCTGGGTGTGGTGTACTCGTTTAGTTTGGCGCTTTGTTCAGAAGCCGCTTGGTCACAGTGCGGTGTGTCATTGATGGCACGGATATCGCTCGCTGTGATAAGTCGTTGTTGGGGTTTGGGTTGGTCTTTTTTATCACCATCGCAGGATGACTCCGGTACGACGGGCGTACCGGAGTCTGAGTATCGTGTCATCGTTTAGCTTGGCGCTTCGTACAGAAGCTGTGTAATCGAAGTGTGATGTAGCATGGCGACAAAAACGCCGGGAGCGTTTTTGGACTGCCGCAGGCAGGTCCCACAGGGACGAGCCCCAGGGATGGGGCGAGCACAACAACGCCGGGAGCAGTTTTGGACTGCCGCAGGCAGGCCCGAAGGGCAGTGGCTGGCATGGGAGAGCAGTGCGCCGCTAGTAGGCCAGCCCCGCAGGCGCATCAATGCAAAAAGGCTCACCCGATTGGGTAGGCCTTTTGCTTGAATGAGGTGCCTTTATGCCCCTCGCGGAGCTTGGGGCGTTCAGCCGGCGCCAAGCCAAACTGTTGGCTTGGCGAATTCCCGGCTTCACTGTACTACTTCGCATGGTATCGCCCTGCTCGAGCAGTACACCGCGTCAGAATCGCAGCCAATAAAAAAGCCCCACTCTTTCGAGTGGGGCTTTTCTATTGAATGAGGTGCCTGGCGGTGTACTACTCTCGCATGGCGAATGCCACACTACCATCGTCGCAGCTGCGTTTCACTTCTGAGT